>Ga0334895_1000445_pt1 | contig 57266 bp, 42 predicted proteins | sample GraSluR3_MG_7_FD_207229 | JGI IMG/M metagenome (GOLD analysis project Ga0334895, IMG submission 207229) | Sludge microbial communities from methane-producing bioreactor in Wageningen University, Netherlands - Granular Sludge_31_05-R3 | ecosystem: Engineered > Bioreactor > Anaerobic >... | reverse complement strand
GTCTGTTCTCGTTAGCGATTTGGTCATCACCTTCTAAAAAGGAGACCATGACGCCATCGGCTCCCCACATCTTGACTCCGTCTTCGATGCGTTGTCCGTAGACATGATATCTGTAAGTTGTGCCATAATCGTTCCAATTTGACCATCCGAAGTTAAAGCCGCCATCGTGATAACTCACCATCGGGTCGCGTTGGCCAAGCGGCACATCTTCAGTCATCTTGATGCCATTGTCGCCCCAGAGACGATCTCCAGAAGGGCTGATAAGCTGTGCAAATATATTCGGGCTTCCGGCTCTGTCGTCTATCCAGGTAATCGCCACATGGCCATCAGGGCTGCCGGCGGCGTGAGGATTTCTTTGACTCCCTTCACCAAGCAAAGTCACAGGGCGGCCATTGGTTTCCAGAAGGGTCTCTCCATCTTCGGTGAGAATCTGGTAATATATGCGCACACCTTGGTTTGCAAAGCGAGTGTCTTGCCAGACGATGAGATTGTTATCCCCGCGGGGGACTATCTTATATTGACCCTTGGGTGTGTCGCCGCTAAGGCCCCAAAACACCAGCTCACCATCGTCATCAAGCATTGTGTTTCCGGTGGGGTCTAAGACTTGGTAGTAGATTCCCACGCTGCCATTGCGCATGTCCATCCAGTTGATAAAAACATTGCCTTCAGATACTTTGACCAAGCAACCGGACTGAGTATTTGCTTGGGTGCAGATGGGTTTGCCATCGGTTCCCCACAGAGCAGTGCCATCAGCATCGAGATGCTGAGCATAAATGTCGTCATTGGGAGAGTTGCCATTGCGGAGGTCATCCCAGACGACATACACGCCGCCATTGTCATCAGCAGCCATACGTTGGCCGATCTGAGCAAAAGGAGCGGTTGAGAGAGCAATGCCATTATCTCCCCATAGCTTGGAGCCATCAGCAGCAAGCTTTTGGGCAAAGAGATCAGCATCTTGGAGGTCCAAGCGGTTGTCTTCCCAAACGATCACAGCAGCGTTATCTGAAGTAGCCTGAATCCTGGGATTGCGCTGCGGTACGGGAACTTCTTGATCTTGGTCTGCGTAAACGATGAAGGGATCGTCCCAGAGCATATCACCATCGATGTTCAGTTTTTGAGCATAGATGTCGGGGTCGTCGTTGCGTTGGTCAGTCCAGGTAAAGACAAATTCTCCACCCGTGAGAGCTGCCATGCGCACTCCGTTTTGGTCTCCGGGAGCAACAGCCAAAGGCAAGGCTGCGTCCCAGGTCATATTCCCATTTTCATCAAAGTGTTTTGCATAGATATCTGAATCACCCACAAAAGTGCTGGTGTAGGCGATCATCATGCCGCCCTGTCCGTCGGGAAGCATGGTGTTTTGAACTTCATCACCGGGGCCATCGGCGATTGGGATGCCGTCGACAGTCCACAAAGGAGCGCCGGAGGAAGAGATTCTCTGAGCAAAGAGATCCTTGCTGGGGTTTCTGCTGTCTCCCCATATGATAAATGCTCCGCCATCCATATCCGGCTCCATGTTCAGGCCGATCTGGATTCCGGGATATGTGCAGACGGGCACGCCGCCTTCTTCCCACAAAAGATCTCCATCATCGTTTATCTTCTGAGCATAAACATCGCCATCCAGATCAAAGGCAAATTCGATCCAGGCAATGATATAGTTTCCATCGGTGGTGCGAGCAATCACAGGATCCTCTTGACGATCGATTTTGCCGTCGACCAAGAGTGGTTCACCCCAGACGAGATTGCCACTGGCATCTACTTTCTGTGCCCAAAGGTCACGTTCACCGAGTTTTGTATCACTCCATACGTAAATCGCTCCTCCATCAAGAGTCTCGACACCGGTTCTAAACCATTCGATGTTTACTCCCTGACGGATCGGAACGGCGTTGTCCCAAACTAAAGCTGCGGACAAGATAGCTACCGATGCGATCAGCAACATTATCATTGTTATCTTTTTCACAGGCTTCTCCTTATATGTGCATATTATTCAAATCATAGGCCATTAGAATTTTGGCAAGAAATGACATATTATATAGATGCAAGAAGGATTCCAATTCTTGCTAAAGTCTGCAAATCAGCAGCAGAAAAACCGATTGTGAAGTGTTATCTATTTTGGGATTTGATTTTCTTTGTAAGGCGATCGGTTCCCAATGTCATGACTCTGCGAACTGCAAAATCGTCACTTAGGAAAAAAGCTTGAGCCAAGCTGTCATAGGAGATATCAAAGCCTTCCGGGGCATCAAGAAAGATTAGATCCGCGTCTTTTCCGGGATCAAGAGAGCCAATGCGATCTTCTAGCGAAAGGATCTTGGCACTGCCCAGGCTGACGCGATATAGCATCTCTGAGGCAAGGATGGGGTCTTTGCTCTGCCGATAGTTCATAGATTTGGCATGATAGAGCATATTCAGTGTGGTCCCGGCTCCGACGTCGCTGCCCAGAGCAAAGGGGATCTTCTTCTCGGCGATTCGGCGTAGGGCAAATTCTCCGCTTTTTAGGTAGAAATTTGAATCCGGACAATGAGCCACACATGCTTTGGAATCTCTAAGTATATCCAATTCTGTGTCCGAAAGATGGATGGCGTGTCCGAGAATGGTGCGAGGGCTGAGGATGCCAAAATCAGCATAAACCTGAGTGTAGCTATCTTTGCCAAAGATCTCTTTGACCCAGGCGATCTCATCCGGGTTTTCTGAGAGATGGGTCTGGATAAATGCTTTGTGCTTGGCGGCATATGCTCCTGTCTCTCGCATGAGGGTCGTTGAGCAAGTGGGCGCAAAGCGAGGCGTGAAGATATATCCCAAAAAGGGATCCTGCCAGGTCTGGGCCAGCTCAATACTGTGTTTTAGGGCGTAATCTGTAGTTTGCAGCAGATCATCCGGGGCATTCCTATCCATCATGGTCATACCGATCTTGCAGCGGATTCCCATCTTTGATGCCATCTCAAAGGCGGCATCTGCAGCTTCACGATAGGGGGCGGTGTAGATCACCGAGAAGGTCGTGCCCTTACGCAGCAACTCAGTGTAAAAATCCCTGCTGAGTCTGCGGGCAAACTCTGGATCGCGAGATCTTTTCTCCTCCGGAAAGACGCTCTTTTCCAACCACGGCAATAGAGCGGGTTGATACAAACCTCGGATCCTGTATTGGGAGAGATGAACATGTAGATCTATGAGGCCGGGTAGGGCAATCTGACTGCGATGATCCTCCCAGGATCCATGATGCTCTGAGAATGGAACGATGCTGCGTATCTTGCCACTGTCAATGCTGATGACATGATCCTTCAAGAAGGCAGTCTCAGCGGCTGAGACGGGATTGAAGAAATTGCTGCGAATATGGATCATGGCATTGGCCTCCATAGTTCATAGGATATTATCTCCGCATCACCCAAGCCAAAATGCAGCTCAGGTGCGTTTTGAGTGCTGCTTCCTTTGGCGGAGCTCAGCTCTCGGACTAGCACACGACTTGTGCCATCCTGACCCATGATTTTTAGCTCTACTCTGGCGCCAAAAGCAGGACTGTTGGGATGATCCGGCATATACGGTGACACAGGCAGAATGTCGATCTGTGAGTCTTTGTGGATGGGCTTGAGATACAATGCGCGATTTCGGGTTTGAGTGACGTTTCTGAGAACTTTGGTCTCATTTGCACTGCCGATCACCAAGTCCATGAGTCCATCCCGATCCAGATCTGCGGCGGCGCAAGACCAGCCATTGAAGACTCTGGATCCGCTGAGGAATGTGATGTCCGTGAAGCTGCCATCACCATTGTTTCGATACAGATAGCTGCGTTCGTTTTCGTATACAGAGCTGATATACAGATCCAAGTATCCATCGTTGTCGGCATCAAAGAAAAGCGGCTCGGCATGGAGCTCGTCATATGTGATTCCCGCTTCCTTTGTGATATCGGTAAACTGCCAGAAATAGAGAGTGTCGGCTCCGACCACACGGTGCTGCAAACCATCATTCCGATATAGGATGGTGGTATCTGAGATGTCGATGAATCTGGGATGAGCAAGATTTGCAATGATTAGATCCAGATCTCCGTCGTTGTCAATATCCCCCCAATCAGCACCAATGGAATGGCCATAATATCCACTTTTATTGTCTCCTGCCACGCCATAGAGAGCGGCGAGATCTACGAAAAGTGAGTCAGCCTGCTTAAAAAGGAAGTTCCGGTTGAGACGATAGTTTGTGACTAAGATTTCCTGCTTGCCATCGTTGTCAAAATCAGCAGGAGCTACTCCCCTGCCGGCCATGCCGGGATTGTCGGCATAGGCGGGGAAGAGAAAGCCCAGATCAATGCTTTCGTCAGAGAAACTGCCCCTGTCATTGTGCCAAAAACTATCGGGGAAGCCGCTACGGCTTTGCCAGCGCTCATAGTTTGCCACATACAGAGATGGATATCCTTTGCCATCGATGTCCACAAAAGCGACTCCTTCAGACGGCAATTGATCGTCGATATCACCCGCTTTGGGGTTTACCCGCACAAAGCTGTGGTCGGGATTTTGCTTCATGAGCGCGTCTCCATAGCCGCCATCGCTGTGGGAAATGCTTACAAAATCCAGAAGGCCGTCTTTGTTGAAATCAGCCCAGATTCCTCCGCTGGAATTCAGGCTCTGAACCAAGTATTCATCCTGGTGTGCAGAGAAAACAAAATCGCCTTCGTTACGATAGATCTGCCTGCCATTAAAAAGGATGTCTATCATGCCATCATTGTCATAATCTGCCAAAGCCACGCGCATGTAGTTTTGACCGGCAAAGCTTTTGGTATCCTCAAAGATGATGCCGTCATAATCAAAGATCCTTCTCAGATAATCCATCGGCTCTTCATTCTCGCCTAGCTCACTGAGGATCCGGCTTACATGGCTCATGGCATCGTTGTCATAGCGTTTGCGGGGAGCGCCCAAGATCAGGCATTGCCCAAAATCCTTAATGGCGGATTCCTGCATGGCTCGGGAAGAAAAGAGCGCTTTGCTTCGACCGCGCCAAAAATATAGCTCTGCCATCTCGCCTTGATCGTTGCTCTCAAACTCAATCTGCTCCAGATAGCTAAGAAATTCAAGCCCATCTTGATCCGGGAAATCAATCAGGCCGAAAAGATCTTCCTCATCGCCAAACAATCGCTTTTGAGGGATCATTGCCAGCTCTTGATAAAAAGCGGCTTTGGCGTTTAAAAGTAGCACCTTGTTTTGCCAGTGTTCGGCCTCATAATGATCATAGAGTATCGTGACACTTTGAGCTTGCGCGGCATCAGTCAGGCAATGTCGCGCCTCCTGTATGAGAGAGAGATTGGCGGATCCCCCATCATAATCGCGACGCAGCGAGGGGCTGAGCTTGTATAGGGCTGTGATGTAGGCATGGGCAGGGCTTTTGTCTTTGTGAAGGTTCATCGCTTCATCAAAAGCCGGATAATCCATTAGCCGACTGAGATGGTAAAGCTGATAGTAGTATGCGGCTTGATGCCACTTTGAGTGAGGGAATCTGTCATAGAGGTTTTCGATGAGTTCTAGAGCTTCGAATGAGCTTGCTTGGATGGCGATCTCGTCCAAGATTGCCTTTGCACCAGCTTCAATCACGTCATTGTATTCCGTTAGGCTTTGGATCATCTCTAGGATGTCTTGACCTTCGTCATCAAGGCTGTAGTGTGCAAAGATCAAGGAATCAGCAGCGCCGGAAAAGCTGTGTGAGAGCACTTGGTGTTGAATCGCAAGATCCTCGGGTTCCATCTCAACCATGCTCTGCAGGATTAGCCACTGTAGGGCATGCTCCAAAGAACCAAAGTCACGCGCAATCTGGTAATGCAGATTCAGCGCAAAGCCAATCTGATCGGTTCGTTGGGCATATTCCAGCAAGATCTGGCGTTCATCTAGATCTGGGGATTGGCTCAAAAGCAGAAAGTCGCTTTTGTACTTTTGGATGAGATGAAACTGATCTTTGTCCAAGAGGAAGCGGAAATCATCCGGGCTGGGTGATGCAGCAAGATTGATGCTGATGAGCAGCAAGAGGATAGAAAGGATAGGCATGTGTTTCATGGCTTCAGGCTCCGGATAAGCTCGCTAATCTCTTCACCGCTGAAGGAATAGCTTTTGTTGCAATAGTGACAGACGGGCTCGATGCCATCCTGCAATTGCGAAAGCTCCTCGACTCCTAATAGCCGCAGTCCGCCGGCAAAGCGCTCTTTGCTGCAATCACATGATAAGGCAAGCGGCGAGGTCTTTGAGATCTCCCAATCCAAGTCTTTGAGCAGGAATTTGTTCAAAATATCGGTAAGACTCAGCCCCATATCCATGAGGTCTGAGACATTTGGTGTCTTTGCCAGGTTTGCCTGGATCTGACAGCTGATCTTGAGATCGGCATTGGGCAGCTCTTGGATCAGGATCCCTCCCGCGGCGCGGATCTTGGCATTGGGATCGATCAAGACGCCCAAGTTTATCAGCGATGGAGTTTGTTCGCTTTGCATATAGTAGTTTGCCAGGTCACTGGCGATCTCCCCATCAACAAGTGCAATGTTGCCTTGATATGGGCTTTTTAATCCGCTTTGCTTGATCACGGTGAGAGTGCCTTTGCCTAGGTTCTTGCCGACCAATAGGTTCTCTTTTGGATCTTCAAGCCAAAGCTGGGGTTCAAAGGCATAGCCTCGAAGATTACCTTCTTTGGTAGCTATGGCAATGCCGCCTTTAAGCGCGCCTTCCGCGTCGACTCGGATGGCTATCTCGCTATTGGGTGCCTTTAGCTCTCCGCTCATCAGAGCAGCAGCAGTGAAGACTCTGCCCATCATAATGGAGGGTAGGGGATAAAGATCGTGGGTATCTCGCAAGAACTGTACGATTGCAGTGGTATCAGCGGCAAAAAGGCGAAACTGATTCTCGCATATGCTGCCTCGTAGGAGACTTCCTTCATTTGTGTTCATCAGGTATCCATTGTGTTGATAATCTAGTACTTGGGTAGTAAGTTTGGAGGATCTCCGCATAGCTCGAGCCGCTTCTTGCCATGCGCAGAGCTCCCACTTGGCACATGCCGACTCCGTGACCGGATCCGCGTCCTTTGAGAGTGATCTTTCTATCTGGATAGATCAGGGTCTTACCGGCATGTCCCGTAAAATAGAAGAATGACGAGGGCAGCATGCCAAAAGCTTGGCGGATTCGATATTCTCCATCGATCCGGTGATCTGAATTGATCAAAAGAGAAAGGATTCTGCCGGATTCTCCGCGCTTGATAATGCGGATGCTGCGAATATTTTTGATGCCCAGATTCTTGGCAAGATCAGCGCTGCTGATGCTTCTTTGCCAATTCAGGGTGCCGCGTTCCCAGGAGCTCATGCCGGATGTATCCACCGGGCTCTCAATCCATCTCGCTGCTCCGGATTCATTTGTCAGATCAAATCTATCTGCAGCAGGGATGCAGATAGAGCCGCCCAAATGCGGGATATACGCCCCATTCCAGATAGCTCGGGAAGAATCCGTCTTGCCCCCGCAGCTGGAGTGATAGGTCGCGTCTGCTACCCGATCTTCGACCACCATGATTTCATAAGAAGTCCCGTTCACGGCTAGCTCGATCTCTTCATTGCGCAGATATCTTCCCTTGTATACCTGGCAATGAGTGCTGTTGCACAGATCATAGCCGTCACTGAGATGTCGGTTGTAGAGCAGCAGGCTCACCGCGTGTGAGCGAGCAGCCACAGCTTGGGCTTTGAGGGCTTCCATCGGGCTATAGTTTCCGATCTCATTTGGCACCACCCCAGCGATGTATTCTTCCAGGGGAAGCAGGTGATTTAAGACGAGCTTGCCGTCTACCACTTTGAGGATAAACTCAGAGTCATAGACGAGATCACCCAACCATAATTGGTCGCAGAGAATCCTGAGCGGACTCTCAAAGTAGTGTTCCACACCACTTCTATCCGTGACTTTTATGCGAGGATTGACGATCGGGATCTCGCGCACGTTTAGCGGCAGCGCGCCCAGGGCATGGGCATAGTCGAGCGCGCGGTTTTTGTCACTAAAGCTTTGGGGAAGAAAGTAGTGCATCTCATGCCTGAGGACAAGATGTCCTTCTTCCCAGGCAAAGCTTTTGCTTGAGACTCCATTAAGAGGAGCATCCGGCCCGGCATCTTGAACCCAATCTAGGATTCCAAATCTGCTTTCATTGGCTCCGGTTTGAAGCTCAAAGGCAATATTACCGGCAAGCTCGCGCCCAAAGAGACCGCTATCATCACTGATATATGTCGTGTTTGCAGAGATCTCTATCCTCTTATCAGTCGCCAGATTTATCTCCAAATACAGGGTACCATCTCTGAATTCCGCTGCACTAAGCATGGAACTGATCAAGATCAGGATCAGAGCGGCAAGCTTCATCACTGCACCTGAGATCCGGGCTCTCCACTTTCGGGGCCGATTATGTGCAAGCCATCCGAGTCATGAGCAGCCAAGATCATACCATTTGATAGGATGCCTCTAATTTTGCGGGGTTTGAGGTTTACCAACATAGTGACAGTTTTGCCCAAAAGATGATCTGCTTTGTAGCTTTGCGCAATCCCTGCCACCAGCTCGCGAGTCTCAAAGCCCAGATCCACCTTGAGTTTGAGCAGCTTATCCGTCTTTGGCACCGGCTCTGCCGTGAGGATCTTGGCAAGCCGCAGATCCATCGCAGCGAAGTCTTCAAAGCTTATCTCCGGTTTTACCGGCTCATAGCTCTTCTCTGGAGCTTGGCTTGCCATGCTATGCAGCCTCTGAATCTGAGCCTGAATAGCATCATCATCGATCTTGCTCAGAAGCGGCTTAAATTCATGTAGGACAAAGTCCTGCTTGTCAAAGGCGTCTTCCCAAGAGGGCGGATTTCTCAGTCCCATCATAGCTCGGAGAGCTCGCATGTGCTTCGGCAGAATAGGGGATAGTGCCACGGAAATCCTTTGCAGGAGTGACGCACAGACCCAAAGAGTCTCTTTAACGGCTTCTTTATCTTCTTTGATCTGAACCCAGGGCTTTTGCTCATCAAACCAGCGGTTGCCAAGGCGAGCAAGCTCCAAGATGCTGCGCGTGTTCTTTTTCACCTGATAGTTTTCATAAGCTGTCGCAATCTCTGCCATGGCAGCATCCGCTTCTTCCAGGATAGCTTTTGCTTCTGAAGAAAGCTCCACCTTTTCGATCTTGGAATCAAAGTGTTTGGCAGCGAAGCTAAAGACCCGATGCCCCAGATTTCCCAAGACATTGTTTAGCTCGCCATTGATCTTGATCTGGAAGTCTTTGAAACTGAAGTCCGCATCTTGACGCTCTGGGGCGTTTGATGCCAAATAGTAGCGCAGATACTCACCGTCAAAGTCCTTCACGAATTCATCTACCCATATAGCCCAATTTCTGCTAGTGGAGATCTTTTCACCCTCCAGATTCATAAACTCATTGGCAGGAATGTCGTGAGGCAGGCAATACTTTGTGTTTTGCCCCATCAGCATCGCCGGCCAGATCAAAGCGTGGAAGATGATATTATCTTTGCCGATAAAGTGCACCAGACGCGTATCTTTGTCCAGCCAATAGTCTTTCCAGAGCTCCGGTTTACCGATTCTCTTTGCCCACTCAATGGTGGAGGAAATATAGCCGATGGGTGCGTCAAACCAGACATAGAGCACTTTTCCGTCGGTATCGGGAAGAGGCACCGGCACGCCCCAGCTCAGATCGCGAGTGATGGAACGCTCGATGAGCCCTTGCTCCAAAAGGTTCAGCATGAAGTTGCGGACGTTTTCTTTCCAATAGTCCTTGTGTGAGATCCACTCTTTGAGCTGATCAGTAAAGCGATCCAGATGGATAAACCAATGTTTGGTTTCTCGGATTATCGGAGTGTTTCCGCAGATCTTACACTTTGGATCTTTTAGAGAGACTGTCTCATAAGTACCGCCGCATTTGTCACATTGGTCGCCGCGCGCGCCGCTGTTATCACACTTTGGGCAGGTTCCTTCGATATAGCGGTCAGGGAGATAACGCTTGTCGTGTTCACAGTAAAATTGACGGGTAGTCTTGGGCTGAATGTGTCCATTTTCAAAGAGGTCCATAAAAAAGGTCTGCGCCAGCTTGTGATGCTCCTCTCTCGCGGTTCCGGAGAAGTTATCAAACTCTATGCCGATTCCGTCAAAGGCTTCGACCATGCTTTCATGATAGCGGTTTACCACTTCTTGCGCTGAGATGCCTTCTTTGTCCGCAGAGATTGAGATGGGCGTGCCATGCTCATCGGTTCCGCAGATATAGATCACATCCTCGCCTCTTAACCTAAGATATCGGACGAAGATGTCCGCCGGCAGATATGCTCCAGCCACATGGCCTACATGCAGCTTGCCATTGGCATAGGGGAGGGCGCTGGTGACTATATATTTCATTGTTTCTCCAATAATTCCTTGTGTAAGAGCGCGACGGTCTTATTAACTAAGTCAGATGGCAACATCATTTCCAAGCTGCGCTCGCTGTGTGAGATTCTCTGTATATCCATATCTGAAGTGAGGCTGATGACCTTTGCCAAAAAGGCGGGATCCGTAGCCAACCCCAAGCCGACCAATATCACAAAGCCAAGATTCTTGTCTTTGCCATAGCTTTCATAGGCTGAATTCTGCAAAAGATAGTCTATCTCGCTTTCATAGCAGGATTCCACATAGATTTCCAAGGCTTGGTTCTCGACCTGGATCTTAAAGATCTCATGGTGCCAGTTATTTAACAGCAACAGTGCTTTGGCATCCGGTTCAATCCGATAGCAAATCAGATTTTCTTTGTGGGAGATGGAATTGATTATTCGTTCTTCCATACCTTCTTCTCTTTCTGTCTCATCATTTGTGATCAATGTTCCCGGCTTGAATGTAAAAGATGATTTTACCTCAACGGGTACATGGTATTTGTAAGCAAATTCGACCGCCCGCGGGTGTAGCACCTTGGATCCGGAGTACGCCAGGGCCAGCATATCAAGATAGCTGATCTCTGGGATGAAGCGTGCCTTTTCCACGATCCTGGGATCTGCGGTATAGACCCCATCGACATCTGTGTAGATCTCACACTTCTCTGCTCCCAGATAGCAAGCCAGAGCCACCGCTGAGGTGTCGGATCCTCCTCTGCCCAAGGTAGTGATCTCTTTGCTCGTGCTCACGCCCTGAAATCCAGCCACGATCACCACCTTATCCTTTGCCAGTTCCTCATGGATGCGAAATGCATTGACTTTGAGGATCTTGGCATTGCCATGATGATCATCCGTGATGATCCCGCTTTGTGAGCCGGTGAAGGAGATCGAGGGGATCCCTTCCTCCAACAGTGATAATGATAGCAAGGACATTGAAATTCTCTCTCCGGCAGTGAGCAGCATGTCCATCTCTCGACGAGAGGGATGCTTCGTGATCTCATAAGCGAGCTCAAAAAGGCTGTCGGTCGTCTTCGCCATGGCAGAAACGACCAAGACCAATTGATCTCCTTTGTGATAGTCCTTTGCCAGGCGGGCAGCAATGTTACGGATCAGGGATACATTCCCCACCGAGCTCCCGCCAAACTTCTTTACAATGATCGCCATCTATCCCTTCGAGGCGGCTTTGAGCAGCTCCAAGAATAGGGGATGCGGCCGATTGGGACGAGACTTGAATTCCGGATGATATTGCACCCCGATATTAAAGTCACAAGCAGGATTTTCGATGATTTCCACCAAGAGGTCGTCTCCGGAGAGGCCACTCAGCCGAAGCCCGCCTTTGTCAAGCGTATCGCGATAATCATTGTTAAATTCATAGCGATGACGATGACGCTCACTTATCAAGAGGCTGTCATATGCTTTGCTCGCCAGGCTGCCGGGGGATAGCTTACACTCATAAGCGCCCAAACGCATGGATCCGCCCACAAGCTCGATATAGCGCTGGTCCTCCATCAAATGAATCACAGGCTGAGTACACAACTCATCAAACTCAGTGCTATGGGCAGAGCTCAATTTGCACACATTGCGAGCAAATTCAACCGCCATCACCTGCATTCCCAGACAGATGCCTAAGATCGGCTTATTGTGTTCCCGAGCGTAGCGTGCAATGGCGATCTTGCCATCAATGCCACGTACTCCAAAACCGCCTGGGATGAGGATCCCATCCATGCCGGCAAGCTCTTTGTCGAGATCTTTGTTTTTGAAGCTTCGCTCAGAATCGACCCATTTGATATTGAGCTTCTTTTTGATGCCTGCAGCAGCGTGATAGAGAGCTTCGACGATGCTTTTATAAGCATCTTGATGCTTCACATACTTTCCACAGACAGCAATGGACACCGTTCCCTCGCTTTTGGCTCGGTTGTCCAAAAACCTCTGCCAATCACTCAGATCTATGTCGCATTGATCCAATCCAAAATGCTTACAGATGATCCCCGGAAGATTTGCCTTGCGATAGTTTAGGGGGATCTCATAGACACATTTGACGTCTATTGCGTTGATAACGTTATTCTTGGGAACGTTTGTAAAAAGCGCTATCTTGCTATATATCTCGTCGGCAAAGGGCTTTTCGCTACGGCAAAGCAGGATATCCGGCTGGATCCCTATCTCTCGTAGCTTATACGCGCTATGCTGGGATGGTTTTGTTTTGAGCTCTCCTGCTGCCTTAATATATGGCACATAGGTCAAGAGAATATTCAGAGTGTTTTCCACACCCAGATCGAGGCGCAATTGACGCACTGCCTCCACAAAGGGAAGGCTTTCGATATCGCCAACTGTGCCTCCGATCTCGGTGATGATAATATCGTTGTCTTTGGCCAGACGGGTGATGCGACGCTTGATCTCGTCCGTCACATGGGGGATCACCTGCACAGTCTTGCCCAGATACACTCCCCGACGCTCGTTTGTGAGCACGCTTTCATAGACCTGTCCCGCACTGCAGCTACTGTCTTTGGTAAGCGCTTGATCCACAAAGCGTTCATAATGTCCCAGATCCAGATCTGTCTCTGCTCCATCATCCGTGACAAATACCTCTCCGTGCTGGAAGGGGCTCATAGTTCCGGGATCCACATTTAGGTAGGGATCAAACTTTTGCATTACTACCTTGTAGCCCATTGATTTTAATAGCAGCCCGATTGAGGCTGTCGCTATACCTTTGCCCAGAGAGGACAGCACCCCACCCATTACGAAGACATATTTAGCCAATGTTCCCCCTAGACCAATTTCTTGAGTGCGTGCAGGGATTCCTGGATGGCCCCCACTGTGTAGGCAAGATCTTCGTCTGTATGACGATAGCAGATATAGCCATGGTGGTAGGGCTGCAAGAAGACCTTGCGGCGTATCAGCTCTGTGTAAAACTGGGTTCTGAGCTTTTTGTACAAGCCGGTTTCATCCTTGGGGAAGGTCACAAATGGCATCCATGGTGAGCCGCTGAACTCAGCAGGCATACCGGATTCGGCGATTACTTTTTCAACTTCTCTGCCAAATTTCTCTCCCTTTGCTTTGACCACATCCAAGACTTTGTCGCGCCTAAGGATCTCAATGGTCTTTAGCGCGGCAACGATGCTGTCGCTATTTGGGAAGAAGGTGGAGGAGAGGAAGACTCCATCAGCCATTACCTTCATATATTTTTCTTTTCCTACCAAGGCAGCCACGGCATATCCATTTGCCATTGCTTTACCGAAGGTGGATAGATCCGGGGTCACTCCAAAATATTCCTGTGCGCCACCCAATGAAACGCGGAAACCGCTGCGGATTTCGTCAAAGATCAAGAGGCATTCATATTTGTCGGCCAGCTCGCGCACGGCTTCCAGATATCCGGGTTTGGGCATTTCTACAGGAGCTGCCAAGGGATGCCCCACAGGAGTGATGATGATCCCTGCCATGTCATCTTTGTTGTTCTTTAGAATCTCTTCCAGACTGTCCAGATCATTGTAGTGAAATTCCAGAACGTCCTCGTAGAACTTCTCCGGAATTCCGCCTTTTACTTCCACACACCAGTCATGCCAGCCGTGATATCCACACCGCGCGATCTTGGTCTTGCCGGTATTGGCGCGAGCTACGCGGATGGCGATGGTGGTGGCATCACTGCCGGTCTTGACCAAAGCTGCCATCTCGCAAGAGGGAATGATCTCCCGCAGCACTTTCACAAGTTCATTCTGCTGAGGCTGGGTCAGCGAAAAACAAAAGCCCTTGTTGCTTACTTGTTCCCAAACGGCATTATCGATCTCATCTTCACGATATCCGATGATGATCGGACCATAGGCACAAAGGTAGTCGATGTATTCATTGCCGTCCACATCAGTGATGCGTCCGCCTTTTCCATGATCAAAGAAGATCGGATATTCACCCTGAACAAAGTTGTAAGGTCTGCGAATTCCTGCCACTGCACCGGGAACGAGCGTCAGCCCCTCCTCATACATTGCCATGCTTTTGTCGAGTTTCAATTTGTCTGCCATGATTATTTCCTCTCCCAAATACTTGCTATTCCCATGCCGCCACCTATGCAGAGGGAGGCTAGCCCTTTTTTATTCTCTCTGCGTTTCATCTCATGCAATAGAGTCACGATGATGCGAGCACCGCTAGCTCCGATCGGGTGACCCAAGGCGATTGCTCCGCCATTTACGTTTACGATCTCAGGATTCAGCCGTCCCAAGCCTTCTTCTTCCAGTCCTTTGAACACAGATAGTGACTGTGCGGCAAAGGCTTCATTCAGCTCAGCCAAATCAATGTCTGCCAGCGACCAGCCACTTTTTTGCAGCACTTTCTTGATCGCGGGAACGGGACCATAACCCATGATGGCGGGATCCACACCTGCTGATGCGCTATTTACAAAATACGCCAAAGGCTTGAGCCCCAGTTCTTGGGCTTTGGCTTCACTCATGATCAATAGCAGTGCAGCGCCATCGTTGATCCCACTGCTGCTGGCGGCTGTGACAGTTCCGTCTTTCTTAAAAGCAGGGCGCAATTTGCCTAAACTCTCGGCAGTCACTCCAGCGCGGGGCATCTCATCTCGGTCGACCACGATAGGATCACCTTTTCGCTGAGGAATGCTGATCGGGACAATCTCATCAGAGAATTTTCCGGAATTTTGGGCTGCTTCTGTTTTGTTTTGGCTTTGTGCGGCAAAGGCATCTTGCTCTTCTCTGCTGAGCTCAAACTTCCCGGCAAGATTCTCAGCCGTGACGCCCATGTGATAGTCATTGAATATATCTGATAGACCATCGCGAATCATGAGATCCACCATGTTTTTGTCGCCCATGCGAGCGCCCCAACGCGCGTCTTTGAGCACATAGGGGATCTGACTCATGTTTTCTGTGCCTCCGGCGATTATGACCTCTGCTTCTTGGGCTATGATCATCATGGCTGCCAAGGATACTGCCTTCATTCCGCTGCCGCATACCTTATTGATGGTATAGGCGGGCACATAGTCCGGAACTCCTGAATTGATGCTGATCTGGCGAGCCACATTTTGTCCAAGTCCGGCTCCGCAGACATTCCCAACTATCACTTCATCGATAGCCTCCGGCGAGAGATTGGTTTCTGCCAAAATAGCCTTGAGGGTATGCACCCCCAAATCCACGGCGGAGATGTCCTTGAGGGCTCCACCAAAGTTTCCGATCGGGCTGCGCTTTGCGCATACAACGACGGCTTTGTTCATCTTTCCTCCAGATTTACCATATATTTTTTCTCTGCATTCCATCCAAACAGAAGCCCATTTTTAGTCAATGGCAAAGTTGTACCATAAGATTTCCTATTGCTGTACATGATATCAGAGACCGGGACAAACTATCGTAATGCTTGTTGATTGCGTAAAACAACTCTCGTGTGAAGTATGTAATCTGTGAGCAAAAGCAACCCCAAACTGAGAACAGGCAAGACTGTGTAGTTCATTGGATGCGTAATGCACAGACGAGAGTATCCAAGATATCAAAGCAGCATCTCATCGCCTCTGATGGACTTGTGTGTACCCCGTTCTGCTGATCCGAGCTCAGTGGCACAGCGCAAAGATCGACTTTGCAGGCCTTTTGATCCCTTGCTCACCGCTTGCTCACCGCTCGAGTGAGTAAGGGGTGAGAAGATATAGACTTAGCCCTATCTGCTCAAAAGCTGTAAACCAGGGTGAAATATCGCAAAATAAGGATGTCCCCGTTAAGAAATGCTGCCGTCTGTTGCCATGATAAGCAAGGCCTTGCCGATGGCTGTTACCTCACTTTGAGAATGTGGAATGATGACGCTCTCGCCACGATTAATCGGCAAGGATTCATTTTGGGATCTCAGTATAGCATTGCCCTTAAGACAGAGGATGATCTTCGCCCCGTCTTTCTTTGGAAGCGCAGTCTCATGCACTAAATCTATCTTCCAGAGCGCGAAATCCGGGATGCCTAAGCTGAAGGATTGCCAGCTATTTAAGGTGTCTGAAAAGGACAAAAGCTGTGGATGATATGCTGCGGGTTTTAGGATTTTGATCAGTTCTGGGCTGTCGATGTATTTGTGGGTGAGACCAGCCCTGAGCACATTGTCGCTGGCTGCCATAATCTCTATCCCCGCCCCGCACAGGTAGGCATGGATGATCCCGGAATCCAGAAAGATCGCTTCAGATGGATTGAGTTCTATCAGATTCAGTAAAAGTGGCGAGATCACGCTTCGATCTGCGGGATATTGATCCATGAGCCTATGTACCCAAAGAAGTTCTTTAGAATACGGATCCTGTGGACTGAGGGAAACGAGATGCTCGCTTAATCCCGGAAGATCTCGGCGGGAAATGGTCTCTTGGAAGAAATCAAGGAAAGTCTTTGATGTGGGTGCGTTTGCAAATGCCTTAAAGCTGGCGAAGAAAGCATCCAAATCATAGTGCAGGATGATATCTCGAATCTCCTCATAATCTCTGAAGCCACATAGGGCAGAGAACTTTGTGAGAGCAAGGATTAGCTCCGGTTTGTGATTGGGATCCCGATAGTTTCTATGGGGGTCATCCGGAGGGATATTCCGGGAGATTTCTCTGGCATAGCCTGCTTGGGCTTGGTCCTTATCAGGGTGAACCTGGATAGATAGTGCCTTTTCCGCAGCCAGAATCTTCATCAGATAGGGGAGAGCCTTGTGCTTTGGTCCCAGCCAATAGGACGGATCTTCTTGCAGCAGTTTATCCAAAGAGACAGCATCAACGGTGGATGGAGCTTTGGGGTGTGCCCCATACCATGCTTCAGCCAGTATTCTCGACTTTGGGATATTCAAGAGATTTTGGATAAAGTCTTTTGATCCCCAATCATAGCTTTGAAAGGAGGCCGTGATGTATCTCATATTGACTCCTAAAACTGGAAATAAATAAAGGGTTGCAAATCTGCGCTGCGAACTTGGAACAGGATCCATATGACAAGCGCTATGGTCAAGGACTTTATCGGCAGGGGCATTTTCCGAAAGAGATCTTGATAGGATTTTTCCCAACTATCCGGCTGCCAATGAGCCAAAAAACCAATAAGGATTGCAATTCCCACAATACGGTATTCTCTTAGCCAATGGCTGAAAAGATCGGCATTAAAGGCTGTGGTGATTCGCCAAACAATCGTTCGGGCGTCCTCAAAAGTGCGAGCTCTAAAAAAGATCCAAGCAAAGCAAACGAAATGGAAGGTAAAGATGATTCCCAGGAATTTTACAAGTCTGTAGTGGGCAAATTTCAATGAGAGCCAAGCTTTGTCAAAGATGAGCGCCACACCGTGTAGAGCTCCCCAAAAGACAAAGTTCCAGCTTGCGCCATGCCATAATCCGCCTAGGATCATCGTGGTGGCAAGGTTGAGATATTGTCTGGGTTTACCCTTGCGATTGCCTCCCAAAGGTATATACAGATAGTCGCGTAGCCAGGTGGAGAGGGAGATATGCCAGCGTCTCCAAAAATCTGTGATACTATGCGCTTTGTAGGGGCTGTCAAAATTGATCGGAAGACTAAAGCCCAAAAGCGCTGCCAGACCGATCGCTATATCCGAATATCCGCTGAAGTCACAGTAAATCTGGATGGCATAGGCATATACTCCGATGAGATTTTCCACTCCGCTAAAAAGGGCAGGATTTTCGAAGACACGATCCACGAAATTGATCGAGAGGTAGTCTGCAATCACGCCTTTTTTGAGCAATCCCGCAAAGATTAGGATCATTGCCCGAGCGATCGTCTCATCATTCAAACATAGTTTCTTGTGGATCTGAGGGAAAAAATATGAGGCGCGAACGATGGGACCTGCCACGAGTTGGGGGAAAAATGATACAAAGAAGGCAAAGTCTTTGAAGCTGGATAGGGGCCGGATCTTTTTGAAGTAGATATCCAGCGTGTAGCTCCATGTCTGAAACGTGAAAAAGCTGATGCCCACCGGCAAGAAGATATCCATCATGGGCAGAGATCCACCAAAGAGCTGGTTGAAGGTATCTATGATGAAATTTGTGTATTTGAAATAGCCTAAGGATCCCAGATTCCACAAAAGGCTCAGAGCGAGCCAGAGTCTTTTGCCTCTTCGAGTCTCAGCTCGGTAGATTGCAGCGCCCAAAGCGAAGTTTACTCCTGCTGTCACAAGCAAGAGCAGCACAAAGCTTCCGCTGGTCTTGAAATAGAAATATAGAGAGGCTAGGAGGAGATACCAGACCCTTATGCGGCTTCTGTGTACCACCAAAGGATAGAACAAAGTGACAAGGATGAAGAAAAAGAGGAAAAAGACGCTATTGAAAAGCAGAGGATTTGCCGGATCGTATGAGAGGGATGAGATGATGCTGTGGATGATATGTCTCATGTCAATGCTCCTTTTGGGGAGCTGTGCTTTCAAAAGCGAGAAAATCCAAAAAGAGCTCAGCTATGCGATCTGCTCCCCGGCGAGTGAAATGAGTGTAGTCTCTTCCGGCAAGGGGAGGATTTTGATTTACAAAGTCCAGCATGGAGTTTCTGCCACCCATGGCGGCATACACATTCCAAAAAGCGGCATCAGTCTCTTCTGCCGCTTCACTCTGGGCTGAGATCAATAGCGGAAGATCAGGAGAACTTTGGAATTGAGTTCCAATTCGAACCGCGCGATCGTGCATGCCGGCGATGAGGATGGGTACATCTATGGCAGAGGATTGAATGTGTCTGATCGTGCGGATGAGAGCAGAGCGATATCCACTGTAGTCTGTGTTATCCGGATGAGTGATATTGCCACCATATTGCAGTATAATGAGATCATAATTCAGAGCAGTGATAAAGTCCTTCAAAAGGCCGCTATGAATCCTCTGGAAATACAATCCTGAATAGCCACGACTGGGAAAATTGTCCACATATGCGCCTTTCTTGTCGTCAAAGCTGACGCCATAGACGTGGATGGGGTCATCCTTGGGAAATTCCAGGCGGAGCTTCTTGGTTGGAGAAGCGGGACTAATATCTAGGATCTGCAAATGGTGTGAAGCGATGAGTCTTCGCTGTGTGGGCTCCTTAGAATCGTGGAATATTCGCACAAAGGAGCTATCAGAGGCGTGGCTGTAAAATAGGCGGATCCTCCTAAAACTATCTGAGCCTCCGGCAATGTCCACAGTGCGATATTCTACCCAAGGATCTTCATCGACATAGTAGCGGATCAAGCCGTCATCATCATCATCCACAAGAGTATCCTGTTCAGCCTCAAAAAAAAGACTGTCTGCCAAGAAAAGGCTATCGGCAGCGCCGGCATCGATGGTCTTCGCTTCGGTATAGTATGGACGCGGGATAAATGTGTATCCGGTGATGCCCAAGGATATGTGGTTTTTGTGGGTATCCGTAAATGAGATGCTCTCCCAATTTCTAGAGAAGCTGTGGCGGATGGTCTGACGAAAACCTGAGACGATCGAGGTGATCGGGACCATGCCAACTCCATGGCCTCCATAGTTCTGCTGTAGAGCATAGCGGATCGGGGCAGTGATGAGATCTCCTTCGATGATGGAATCGCTAAAATAGGCGATGCGAAGATGCTGACCTGAAGGGACTACGCGCCCGCTGTCAGGAGTGGAGCTGATGATCCCCATCTGTCCGGCAAGGGTGGGCATACTGCTGAGCTTCTCTAAAAAAGGCATCAGAGCCTGCTGTTGATAATGCTTGGGCTCAGGTAGGCTGGGAATACTGTCTTCGGCGGCAGGCTCTGCTAGCGCCGAAAACCATGTCATCTTGCGAATGGGGAAGAGATCATTCTGATATGCAGGGATTACCCATGCAAGCAGTCCTGCCAGTATGGCTGCCAGGGCAAAGATCAGCGCAGGCTTCAGAAAGTCTTTTTTCATAACAGAGTCGGGATCTCATCCCCAAGTCGCAAAGATAACTTCCTTATAGTTCCTCTTTTATCCGTCGGATGAGCGAGGCTGAGTCCATACCAACGGCTTTGAAGAGATCCACGGGATCGCCGGAGACAGGGTAATCCGGGACACCAATCTTGATTAGCTTAGCCTTTTCTTCTGCTTCTACGATGGCTTCGGCTATCGAGGTGCCAAGGCCACCATGAATGCTGTGATCCTCAATTGAGAAGATCGGACCACGCTTGATGGCATTCTGAATCAGGGTGGCATCGATGAAAAGCGGACTTGATATATAGACCAGCTCCACAAAGATTCCTTCATCGCGAAGGGCATCCACAGCCTTGAGCGCTCTGCCGACGGGCGTGCCGCTCACAAAGACCGTTCCCTGATCTCCGGGGCGTAATACGTCTGCTTTGCCGTATTCATAGCAGTATTCGAGGTCATAGAAGATCTCGCCTTCTTGATCTTTGATTATGGGCAGTTTGGAGCGTCCCATGGTCACGAAGTAGTTGCCGGGTTTGTCAATCAGCCAACGGATGATGCGATCTGTGTGGTTTGCGTCCGCGGGGCAGATAATGCGAGAATCAAAGAGATTGCGGACCAAGGAGATATAGTCCACGCATTGGTGGGTCTTGCCATCACCGCCTACATCCATGCCCACATGGGTCACGACTGTCTTGAGATTGGTGTGGTTGATGTCATTGAGCCGCTGCATATTGTAGACTTCATCTATGCCAAACACGCCGAAGTCAGACCAGAAGCATTGGATGCCGGTCGTGGAGATGGCTCCGCTCATCACAGCGGCATGGTGTTCCATGATTCCGCTTTGCAAGAAGCGCTCGGGAAGTTCTTTGGCAAATTCATTGGTTTTGACGCTGGAGCTGAGGTCGCAATCCACTACTACTATGGGATTCTTTTTGTCTTTGTTGATGATGCCCAAATCAGCTAGGGCTTTGCCCCAAGCGCTGCGACAATCGCTGTCGGATGTATACAAAATAGGTTTGCCGGGAGCAAGATCATAAAGGGGATGAAAGGATTCATCTTCGCCGTGTTCATCGGGCGCAAATTCAGAGCGAAGCCGGTGATACTTTTCCAGCTCATCGGGCAGACCCAGCTCTTGGAAGGCTTCTTTATGGAGCTCATGGGAAAGAGTGGATCCGTGGTATTTGGCTTTGTTTTCCATAAAGCTGACGCCTTTGCCCATGGTCGTGTGGGCAAGGATCATCACCGGGCGGGGATCACGTTTTGCCTCTTCCAATGTATCCAAGATCTGACTGAGATCGTGTCCGTTGACTTCCAAAACCTGCCAGCCGTCAGATTCCCAGTTTTGGCGGATTCTTTGTGGCATCACGTCGTGGATGGATCCTGAGATCTGCAATTGGTTGTAGTCAACAATGGCAGTGAGATTGGAAAGCTTGAATTTAGCTGCAAAGCGGCGAGCTTCGGAAAGCTGCCCTTTTTGCTGCTCACCATCACCCATTAGCACATATGTGTGGTTGTCAATGCCGTTGATCCTCGCAGCGACGGCAAAGCCGACTGCTGCCGAAAGACCTTGTCCCAGATTCCCCGAGCTCCACTCCACGCCGGGTACTTCACGTTCGATGTGCCCCTCAAACAATCCGCCATGCTGGCGATATTGGATGATGGCATCATCAAGGGGGAAATATCCCTGAACTCCCAGGCAGCTGTATACACCGGGAGAGATATGGCCGATGGAGACGACCATGCGATCGCGCTCAGACCATTGGGGATTTTTGGGATCGTGCTTCATGGTGTTGTAGACACAAAGCATCATGTCAATACTGGACATTGAACCACCGGGATGTCCACTGCCGGCTTGGGTTGTCATTTGCAAGATCGCAGCTCTGGCGGTCTTGGCCTGATTTGTGATACGGCTTATCAGATCAGTTTTTGTCACTTTATCTACCTCTTATCTTTATCAATATGTATGTCTTACAAAGTGTTATAGCGCATAATCCGTGCTTATGGGACAGACTATTCGGAGGCTGATCAGGTCAAGGAAAAAAACATGCTTGTCTTAACTTGATCCGACAAGTGAGAAGCTTATGATGCGCTGCTGAAAAAAGAAAAGCCGGTTTCCCGGCTTTGAGTTAAATGCCTATTGAAGATCTATTTGTCGTTTTCTTCGTCTTCTTCATCGTCTTCTTCTTCACTGGCTAGTTTGGAAAAGTGCTCAGTAAAGATCTCAGCGATCTGCTCATACTCATCGTCATCATCGATGATGCTCAGCTCGAGGCTGTCATCTACTTCGACAAAGCGGAGGACGTCATATTCCATCGAGCCTACCTCGGAAAGAGCGATGTAGTTTTGCCCCTCATGACTGAGGATGTCAAGAGCTACAAAGTCTTTTTGGCTGCCGTCTTCCATGTCGAGAGTGATGATTCTGGAGTTTGCGTCGTCCATGCAATCGCAATCGTCGCCTTCACAATCATGGAGGTGTTCTTCAGGATTTGCTATATTATTCTTTTCTGTCATGTTTATCTCCCAATGTTTTTTGCCAGTTTAAATAAGCAGCATATTCTGGCAAGCGAAAAATCTCATGGATCTACCAGCTCCGATGAGCGCTGCCTTTGAGCGCTGCACTGAGGATATCCATCGCGCTTTTCTTTCACAATACAGGGCTAAAAATGATTGACAGAAAAGCCAAATCTGAGACGCTGCACAAAACAAGTATTAATGAACCCTGGAGGTAATATGAGCTACCGCGTTCTCGCGATCAATCCCGGCTCAACATCAACCAAGATAGCTGTCTATGAAGACGACAAACCCCTATTTGAAAAGACTCTGCGCCACGATCCTAAAGAGCTTGATCCTTTTGGCGGGATCATCGAGCAACACGACTTTCGCAAAGCGCTGGTGATGGAAGCCATGCAAGAGAACAACGTGGAGCCCAAAAGCCTTAATGCCGTAGTCGGCAGAGGCGGGCTCGTCCGCTCAGTCAGCGGCGGCACCATGAAGATATGTCCCGCGCTTCTGAGAGATCTCAAAGATCCGGCTCTGTGGGGCAGGATTCATGCTTCAAATCTCGGAGCCTTCATCGCAAACGCGATCTCCGAAGACCTCAAGATCCCGGGCTTCATCGTGGATCCCGTCGTTGTCGATGAGTTTGACGATATTGCCAGGATCTCCGGCATCCCGGAAATCGAACGTAAAAGCCTCTTTCATGCTCTGAATATCCGCTATATCGCGAGATTGATGGCAAAAGAGCTCGGCAAAGACATCAGCCAAGCAAATCTCATCGGAGTGCATATGGGCGGCGGTATCTCCGTGGCAGCCATTAAAGAAGGTCGCGTCGTTGACGTAAACAATGCTCTTTTGGGCATGGGGCCTTTTTCACCGCAACGTGCGGGTGCGCTTCCTATCGGCGATCTCATCGATATGGCCTACAGCGGTAAATTTACCAAGAAAGAGCTAAATACATATCTCACCAAGACCGCCGGATTCATGGCATATCTGGGCACGGACAGCGGCATAGAGGTCAACAAACGCATCCAGGAAGGTGACGAAAAGGCACGCTTGATCATGGAAGCCATGTGTTATCAAGTAGCCAAAGAGATCGGAGCATCAGCAGCCGTGTTAAGCGGAAAAGTAGACGGCATCTTCCTATCGGGAGGCTTGGTCTACAATGAGTTGATCGTTTCTCTGATCAAAGATCGCGTTTCCTTTATCTCTGATGTTCACCTCTATCCCGGTGAAAAGGAAATGGAAGCCTTGTGCCAGGGTGGCATCAGGGTCCTCAACGGGGCTGAAGAAGCCATGGAATATCCCTATCAATAACTTACAACATCATCAAGATCCGGGTATGGATGATCCCTGCCCGGATCATATCTATTAGATGAAGAAATCACTGCTGCTCACCCTCATCCTGCTATCTTTACTCATTGGGACAATCCATGCCGGGGAGTGGACTGTCTTGGTCTATATGGCAGCCGACAATGATCTGGCAAGCTATGCTGAGCAAAACATTATCGAGATGGAGCGTGCTACACAGCCGGAAGGTTTGAATCTCATAGTGCAGGTGGATCTCCCAAACATGGGCGGCAGACGTTATAAGATCGAAGAGCGTCCTGCTACAGGGATAAACTCGCCTGTATTGCAAAGTCTTGGCACGATCGACAGCGGTGATCCCGACACCCTGAAGGACTTTATCAGTTGGGGATTCAATCGTTATCCGTCACAGAAGAAGATGCTGATCATCTGGTCGCATGCGGATAGCTGGTACAAGAACCCCAAATACATTGCCCCGGATGAAGATAGCGGAAACATGATCGGCGTGGCAAATGGGGAGCTTCTGGATGCTCTAAGCGATGCTAATCACTTGGATATCCTGCTCTTTGATGCCTGCAGCATGCAGAGCATTGAGATCATGTATGAATTGCGCAATGAAGCTGCCATCATCATCGGATCTGCCGATCAGGTGCCGGTGCGAGGCTTTCCCTATGAAGCCATAATCCCTGTGTTAAGCGGGGACCCGGAGCATGTGGCGGGACAGATTCCCGGCTTGTACAATGATTCATATCAACCCGGAGGCTCAAACAACCCGTCCATGGGATATCTGATCACGACTTGCTCGGCGGTGAAAACAGACTCTCTGACAGAATTCTATCAGGCATGGCGGCAGTTTTCCGGTGATCTGTGGGGTCTGGCTGATCAACTAGCGCCCATCCGAGAGAAGCTCTTTGAGATGAATTCCGGCTATGCCGATGTGGATATCCACCAGTTTCTGATGCGGCTTGATGAATATGGCGTGATCTCGACCTCAGAGCTCAGGGCGATGCTTAGTGATATGATCCTGGCATCTGCATACACACTGCCATGGGTGGAGACGGATCTTGTCAGCATAGCGCTTTGGTATCCTGATGTCAGGATCAATCTGGATTGGGCTTGGCAGATATACATGAAGCTTGGCTTTGCCCAAAGCGGATGGCTGAGCGTGGTAAACCAAGCACTGGGCGCGGACACTACCTCCCCTCTTGCCCCACAGCTCATTTCAGAGCGGCAAAGCTTGGGCAAGCTCTGGCTGACTGTCGCTGCCCCAATGGATGTGGATTCGCTTTACTACCGAATCTTCGGAGACCACATCGACATGGAGATTTTCCCTCGGGCATATGCTGCAGAGATCCATCTGGATTTCCCCATTGATAGTGATGGCTCCTATGAGATGGTGGCCATTGATCGCTCGGGAAACATCTCTGAGGCCCTGAGCGGCAGCTATATCTTTCGGGCTGCCCTTGATGAAATGCTGATCTATCCAAACCCGATTAGAGACCGCCGCATTGCTTATGCACAGTGGTATATACAGGGCTCAGCGAATCAAGATATCAAAGCGACTCTGTACAATATCCGCGGGCAGAAGATAGCCTCAAAGCAGCTTGTCACCGGCGCTGATGACAGAGGAATGCTCAAGCTTGATGAGATCGCCGGCTTTGCAAGGCTGAGCAAGGGAATCTATATTCTCGAGCTCAGATTCCGCGGAAGATCAATCCGCAAGAAACTGACTATCATGCATTAGCAGGGCTGTTTTGAGGCATGTGGATAAGTCGTGGATAACTATTGTGGAACGCTTTCAACACCCAGCTTCTGCACTGCAAGACAATCAGTTAGCCATTGTCACTTATCCACGTAAATTAGTGGATAAGTCTGTAGATAACTGAAAATTAAGGAGCTATAGGATGAGCACAAATCCTCCATTGAGCAAGGCGAAGATCTCAGTAATTGCCAAGCTAAAACAGAAGAAGTTTCGCCAAGAGCGCAAACAAGTGGTGGTAGAAGGCTACCGTCTTCTGAGACAGCTTGCAGATTATGGAGTTTGCTTTCATGAGGTTTATTACAGCTCTGAGCTTCCAGAATTTTGCTCCGGGGATCAAGCTTTTAAGCTTTCGCCTGCGGAGATCGCTCGTATTTGCGATAGTGATCACCCACCCCAGCTGGCCGCTTTGTATGACATACCATCGCCTAAGAAAGCAGACTATCGCACGGCTCTATATCTGGATCGAATCTCAGATCCCGGAAACATGGGAACGATCTTTCGCACAGCTGCCGCTTTTGGGATCGATGAGATCTTTCTATCTGAAGGCTGCTGCGAGATAGCAAATCCCAAGGTGATCAGATCCTCTTTGGGAGCTGTCTACAAAGTGCCTCATATGATCATGGATCATGCCGCGCTGGCCTCTGAGCCCAGCATGAAGGTGGCCCTTGACATGGCGGGTGAGACGAGCCTTCCGGAATTTAGCAAGCAGGCTGCCCCCGCAATCTATATCCTTGGCAGTGAAGCTCATGGCGTGGATCCGCGCCTTATGGCTTTAGCTGATATCCGCCTTAGCATACCGATGGCAGGACAGATGGAATCCTTAAATGTAGCGATCTCTGCAGCCATTCTTGCCTATCATCTCTCTTTGTAAGTAGATCAGGGCAGGATCCAAGATCATCTCAGAGCCTGCCACCTAGCTTTTGATCAGGGTCTTAGCGCTAGAATAGTCTCTTTGCAGATAGCGTCACTTTTTTGCTGAGAATCACTTTCGACATAGATCCTGATGATGGGTTCTGTGCCGGATTTGCGGATGTGGATCCAGTGGTCCTTCTTGGTTCCTTTGATGCCATCCTGATCGTCTATCTCATAGCCTTCCAAGATCTTCGGCACTTTGCGCAGCGCCGTGTCCATTTCTGCGGGCCGGAGGCTGAGCTTATCTTTGGCAAAATAGTATTTGGGCAATTCAGCCACAAGTTCAGAGATCATTTTCCCACTTTCAGCAATAAGCCCGAGGATCAATGCCATTCCCGCAGGAGCGTCCCGCGTGTAATGCACATCCGGGCAGATAATGCCACCATTTCCTTCGCCACCGATGGGGGAGGAAATCGCCTGCATCTTCTTGCCAACATTGATTTCTCCAACTTTGCAGCGGTGCACACGCACATTGTGCATGCGTGCGACATCATCGGTGAGCATGGATGTGGAGAGATTAACCACGATATCACCCGGTTTTTTGGGCAATACAAAGAGTTGGCTGAGCACGACGCTGAGTTCTTCGCCGATGCATCGTCCCTCGTCAGAAACGATTGAGAGCCTGTCCACGTCGGGGTCTGTGGCAAATCCCAGATCTGCTTTGTGCTCACGAACCGCATCTTCGAGCTGTTTGAGATTCTCATTGAGCGGTTCTGCTGGGTGCGCGAAGATGCCGTTAGGCTCACTATTGATGCTGATCACTTCGCAGCCAAGTTGCTTAAGAAGCTTCTCAGATGTAGCAGCTCCGGCTCCGTTTACGCTATCAAGGACGACCCTAAGTCTCAGCTTGCGGATTTTGTCCACCGGCAGATAACTGATGGATAGGATCTTCTCAATATGCCGATCGATGGCCGTCTCATCAAAGCTTAGTTTACCAATGCTTTGCCAGTCCGCCCAAGTGGGTTCTTTGTCTACTCCGCTTAAGAAATCCTGAGCTTTATTCGGAGCTAAAAACATCCCGTCTGCATCTACAAATTTCATGGCGTTCCACTCTGGTGGATTGTGAGATGCAGTGATAGCGATGCCTCCGATGGCATCAGAGCTTTCCACCGCCAGAAGTATGGTCGGAGTGGAGGCTATGCCCAGATAGCGGACATTTAGCCCCATCCCGGTCAAGGTCCCCACGATGTTGTGCATCATTGCATCCCCTGTCGTCCTACTGTCTCTGCCTAGGATGATGGTGCCTTTGCCATGCTCTTGGATCTGCATCTGCCCAAAAGCAGCGGTATATGTCATAACGATAGGCGGAGTGAGGCTCTTACCAAAGACCCCACGGACCCCACTTACACTTGCCATTAGTTTGCTCATCATAGTCTCCTTTAAAATAAATGGATGCGAAAAGCATGAGCCTTCGCATCCACAATCTAATCTTAATCTTGATTTATATGATTACATGCCAAACTCAGCTCGGCGATCGACGATATCAGCGTTTTCTCTCATGTTTTGATACCATCTGTTCCAAGCTTGCATCTCCAGACGATCACGGAGATCTTCCTGAATCTGTTTTTCATTCTCAAAGGCGTCCATGTCGGGTTTACGACGTGTATTTGCCAAGATTACATAGCTTCCCTTGGGGTCGTGGATGATCTCGCTCATCTCACCTGCTTCCAGTGCCAAAGCATGGTCTGCAAAGATATCGGATACTCCGATGCCGGGAGCGCTATTGCCGCGCTTGTAGTTTGTCACGTCGAAGACCTTCCAGCCTTCAGCTTCGGCATTGTCAAAGTAATCTTCAGAGCTATATTTCTCACCGAATTCATCAGCTTTGATCTTGGCACGTGCGATCTTCTCATCACGCTCCAGCTCATACTTGATGCGCAGGCGGACTTTCTCAAAATCTTCATAATAGCTTCTGACGTTATCCACCAGTTTTGCCACGATGAGGCGCTGCTGCTGATCGGTAAACACATCAGAGACGCGTCCTGCACGTGCACTTTTCATCCAAGCAAGCATCTGGTTGTTTTGTCCGATGCCTGAGATAAACATGGCATCATGAGCCACCCAATCAGTGTCACGAACTTCCATCTCAAAGTGTTCTGCTACATCTTCGATGTCTTGACGACGGAGCATGTCTCTGGCGCTTTCCACTTTTTCTTCCATGGCTCGGATTGATGCGTCACTGGCTTCGACATTGAGCAAGATGTGACTGGCTTCGATCTGCGGATTTTCCGGGTCACGGCTCACAATCCGCTCACAAAGGATGATGTGCCATCCAAAGTCGGATTTGACGGGCTCTGAGATCTCGCCTTCTTCCAAAGCAAAAGCTGCTTCTTCAAACGGACGCACCATCTGACCTTTGCCAAAGACTCCCAAGGATCCGCCTCTTTGGCCGGAACCGGGATCATCCGAATATTCTCGCGCAAGATCAGCGAAGCTTTCTCCTGCCAGAGCGCGAGCGCGCAATTGATTGGCTGTCAGAAGCACTGCTTCATTGTCTGCATCAGAAGGCTTGCTTTCAAAGGCAAGATATTTTGCCCGGCTGGCAGGGCCTTTTTTATATTCTTCTTCCTTGTTTCTTTCATAGTAAGCGCGGATATCCTCGTCGCTGATCTCCACGTCTGTGATGGCATTGTAGTCAAAAAAGAGCATCTTGCCGGTCATGAGATCGTTGTCCTTGATATAGGCAGTTCTAAGGCTGTCCACCGTGATGCCGGCCTCAGCCTGGATCTTTTCCTGCAAGCGCTTGCGGGGAAGATAGCTCTTTACATAGTCTTCCATGATCAGGAAGAACTCAGGATTGTTTTTGAGAGCTGTCAGATACAAGCCGGGATCAAATCTTCCATTCACTTGCAAGGATTCGTTTTGCATAAGCTCCTGAGGAGGATTGTTTTGCATCTCAGCCAAAATCTCACTATCGGTGACTCTTATCCTATGCTTTTTGATCTGCTTTTCCCAGAGAATGTCATCAACAATCTCTTGCCAAGCAGAGTTTTCCAGGTTGCGACGCATATTCTCGTCGATGGGTTGGTTGGGGTTGGCTTCATTATAGCGCATATAAATGTCTTGGATCTTTGATTGGTACATTTCAAGACTGATCTTGGTTCCTTCCACCTTGCCCAGATAGGGTTTTGGTTGGAATATCTCCACTATCCCGATGGCACCCATTCCCAGGATGAAAATCACTGCCACGAAATAAATGATGATCTTTTGTTTCTTTCTCAGGTCATCGAGCATTATATCCTCCACTTGGATCGTAATTTCATTTAGAGAGCCACTTTTCCAAGACTGTGATTTTATACAAGTTATTTTTTGCCTCAGAATAACAATCTTTTGCGTCCAAGATTAGTAGGCTCTGCATAACTTACTATTTACAAACATCTTGCCATGTGTACTAGAATCATCTCTGCTTTTTCTGCTTGACAAAGATCCGCCGTCTGTAGATTTTGATCCAACATATAGTTCAGAACGTGGGGCATTAGCTCAGCTGGGAGAGCGCATGACTGGCAGTCATGAGGTCAGCGGTTCGATCCCGCTATGCTCCACCACGTTTTAAGGCGCTTTGTCATAAATGCTATCTTGCATATTTGTGACAAAGCGCCGTTTTTTTGTCTTAGTGTAGATCAATCAAGCTTGACAAAAATTCCGGCTTGTCATTCGTATGACGCAATGACGATCGACGGACTTATCTCGGATTACACGATGCACGACTACGCGTATCAAAAGCGCAGGAAAGATGGCTATCCCGGCTGGGATGATGAGGAAACTCTCGCGCAAAGCCGGCGAGACGTGGGCTTAATGCTTACCAAGCTGGATCTTAGTCAGATGCATAGAGTCTTGGATATTGGCTGTGGAGCGGGGAATCTTTCATTTTGGCTGGAAGAGATGGGTTTTGAGGTCTTTGGCTGTGATGTATCCGAAGCTGCGATCGACTGGGCTGGTGACCTTGCTCGAAAGCGCGAATCAAGGGTGGACTTTCGGGTTGCTGATGCTACAAAAGCTTCAGGTTATGAAAGCGACTATTTTGATCTGGTGGTGGACAATCACTGTTTGCATTGCATCATTGGCGAAGACCGCGAGTGTTATCTGAGAGAGCTGCGCAGAGTTCTCAAGCCCGGGGCTTTCTACATTTTGAGCACGATGTGCAGCGAGGAGTCGAGTTACTATCAGCCGGAAGGATATGATCCCAATAGCAAATGCATCATTCTCAGAGGCAGAGCCATCCGCTACCTTGGAGAGGCAACCCAGATCAAGCGTGAGATCCAAGATGCCGGATTTTCCATAATACACTCAGAAACCAAAAGCGGGGAAGGTGCAGAGCTCTTTTTGATTGCAAGAAAAGCAGGAGAATCGGTGTAAAGCTTTGAGCAATAGGATCTTTATGCTCCGTTTTCGGAGATCCCTATCTCTTGGTTTAGCAGCCGTTTAGATGCCTCCCTCACCCCTCGCTCACCCGAACAGTGAGCAAGGGGTGAGGAAATATAGACTTACAGCTTTGTGAACTGCATTCAAAAGGGCTCGATAATTGTGGCCTCATCGGCTATAAAAACTGAGAATACATGTTTTACCCAAGATAGGAAGAAGCCTTTCTGATCAATAGTACTTTGAGCAAGTGATGGCAAGCCCGGCAAAGCCGGATGCTTTATGACGATGCTCTCAAAATCTTCATATCTGCTCTCGCAGAGCCTTGGTCACTCTTGATGGAGGTCAAGCCAAGTTCCTTTTTATCAGCAGCTTGTCAAAGCCTTAAAAATCAGCTTGACAGGATTGGAATATTTTTGTCTTTGAGCAATGTCAAAGGAGATAGATATGTTGAAAAAAGCCATGTTCTTGATAATTCTTTTTGCTGCATGCAGTCTTATGGCTGAATCAAAGTACCATACCGCCATGGGTTTGCACTTTGGGATATCCACGGGCAATGGATACAGCGTTCGCACTTGGGGAACAGACAATGCCTACCAATTCACTTTTGCGGCTTATGCCACTGGAGATAAGGATCCCGATTATAAGCCGAGCGACTTTTACAATCACGATTATCGCGATGCACGCAAGAATTCTTTGAGTTTGGGTGTAAACTATCTTTGGGGATTGCTCAGGGCAGAAAGCTATGACTTCTATCTGATCACAGGCGGGAGCTTTACATATCGCAAAGTCAAACGGTATTCATCAGCATATGATAGTAGATGGGTTCAAGACAACCGCTGGGCGATTGGCGTGGGTCCCGGCTTTGAGTTCGAATTTTCGGATAGATTTCACGTAGCCATAGAAGTTCCTATGACTTACAACCACAAAGATGACATCACGATGTATATCCCGTCCGGTGGATTTTATTATTACTTCAAGTAGATCAGATTGGCTTGATATCACTAATTGATATATAGAGTCTTTTTTATATAGCAAAATAGGGAGAGGCTTATGCCTGATACGGAGACTAAGTCGGGACATGGTTTTGGCACTGCCCCGGTTTTCTTGGCAGCGATAAGCACCATTTTGGGTGCGATCCTATTTCTGCGTTTTGGTTATGCGGTGGGTCACGTAGGTCTCGCCGGAGCTTTGATGATCGTCCTCATCGGGCATCTCATCACGATTCCCACGGGATTGGCAATTGCCGAGATCGCGACAAACCTAAAGGTACGAGGTGGGGGAGAATACTACATCATCAGCCGCTCCTTCGGCTCAACTTTGGGTGGCACCATCGGGATCTCACTATATCTCTCACAAGCTATCTCGGTGGCGTTTTATCTGATCGCGTTTGCGGAAGCATTTCGTCCCCTTTTCCCCTGGGTTGAGCAGAATCTCGGCTTTATGCCTGATGCGCGGATGATATCGATTCCCGCAGCATTGATCTTAGCGACCATCATCTACCGCAAGGGCGCGTCCATCGGCGTGACAGCACTGTGGGCGATTGTGATTACTTTGGGCTTTTCCCTGCTGATGGTTTTTGCCGGGAAGAGCTTGCTGCCCGGTACGCATAGTGTGGGGCTCTTTGATACTGTGGATAGGCCACACAGTTTTTTCAGAGTCTTTGCGATTGTCTTCCCTGCGTTTACCGGTATGACAGCCGGTGTGGGGCTCTCCGGGGATCTTAGGAATCCCCGTAAATCGATCCCCATGGGCACTTTGGCTGCGACCTTGACCGGCTTGATCGTGTATATCGCATTGGTCTTTAAGCTCAGCCGCAGTGCTTCCCCGGAAGGGCTTGCCAACGATCAGTTTATCCTCAGCCATATTTCCGCTTGGGGACCATCCATCTTTATCGGATTGGGAGCAGCGACGCTGTCCTCGGCATTGGGCTCCATCCTCGTGGCACCTCGAACTTTGCAAGCTCTCAGCGGCGATGGGTTTTTCCCATCAAGCACTTGGAACAAGTTTCTTAAGACGGGAGTAGGCAAATCAAACGAGCCCAAAAACGCGACCTTAGTCACGGCTGTGATCATGCTCATCTTCGTGTCCATGGGCGATGTGGACTTTGTGGCGCAGATTATCAGTATGTTCTTTATGATCACCTACGGCACGCTATGTAGCATCAGTTTTTTGGAACACTTTGCGGGGAATCCTTCCTATCGCCCCACTTTCAGGACGAAGTGGTATGCATCACTTTTGGGAGCTCTTGCGAGTTTCTTGATGATGTTTATGATGCAGCCTGCCTATGCTCTGGGAGCGATCCTCGCCATCACGGCGATCTACATCTGGCTGAATAAGACCAAGGCGGGAGAGCGCAACCTATCGATGGTGTTTAGAGGCGTGCTTTTTCAGAGTACACGCATGCTTCAGATAGCGATTCAGCGGCGTAATGCGGCTCCTGATATGTCAAACTGGCGTCCGTCAATCGTTGCCATCACTGAGTATTCGGAGGATCGGGTGGCGACCTTCAATCTGCTCAGATGGCTGAGCCATCACTATGGCTTTGGATCCTATATTCACTTTATACGAGGGCCTTTGACCCTGGCTACCAATGTCGAAGCCAAGCATATTCTAAAGAAGATGATAAACCAATCTCAGATATCATCAGCCGGTTTTTATGTGGATACGATCGTGGCGCCTACCTTTAAGACAGCCGTTGCACAGATCGTGCAGATTCCGGGCATCAATGGAATGGAAAACAACAGCATTCTTTTCTCGTTTGATAAGGACAAAGAAGAAGAGATTGCCCCGATCATTGATGGCTGCTATTTTGCCGCAATCACGAGTTTTAATGCCCTGATCCTTAGATCTGGAACCCGGCACTTTGGCTTCCGCAGAATGATCGATATCTGGCTGACTCCCGGGGACTATCGGAATGTCAATCTGATGATTCTATTGTCATTTATCATCATTGGTCATCCTGAGTGGCAAGGCTGTAGCATCCGAGTCTTTGGCCTCGTCGAAGAGGGCTCAGGGGACAATTCCAGCCGGCTGGATGAACTCATCATTTCCGGAAGATTGCCGATCTCGCCGACTAATGTGCAGAAAGTCTTCAAGGGCAATAATGAGACGATCGCCGAGAAGGTGGCATCAGTGTCTTGTGACGCCGATCTTTTGGTGCTGGGACTCTCACTGAAGAAGATGCGCAAAGATGGAGGAAAGTATATGATGAGCTTCCCATGTGCCCAAGATATCCTATTTGTGCGGGCGGGACAGACTATCCTGATAGATTCTGATGCCGAAGTAGAAGACTTTACGGAAGGCATCGAAGATGGCAATCTGGTCGAAAACTGGGACAAAGCGCATAGCGTGATGGCCAACGATACAGGATCTAGCCCGGACTCATCATCGCAAACTGAGAAAACATAACTCGAGGGGGGCTTTCGGGCTCCCCCAATATAAAAAACAAGGAAGGAGAAAACGATGAAAACCAAGCTATTTACAGTCATTTTCATCTTAATCAGCCTCACTTTGATCGCGCAGAACGCCAAAAGTGAAGCGTTGGACAGTCTGAATGATGCCAAAAGCATGATCCAGAGCGGAAAGTACATGCAGGCACAAGAAGAGCTGAACTATGCACAAGCAAAGCTATCAGAACTGCTTGCTGAAGATCTAATCAGGTTTATCCCGGACGCCCCTGCGGGCTATACTCTCGAGGATAAAAGCGCACAATCCCTGGGACAAGCCGGAGCGATCATCGGCAGCGCAAATGCTATCGCCGCGACAGCTAACTATAGCAAGGACGATGCCACGCTGGATCTCACCATTGCCGTTGGCGGTCTTCCCGGGCAAGCAGCAGGCTTGATGGGCTTGGCGGCTATGTTCGGCGGAATGGCAGAGATGGGCACCAAAACGGTGCGCGTCAAAGGTAACAATGCAACTTTGGAGTATGATGAATACGATCAAAGCGGCACACTCACTATCAAGGTCGGAGAGAAGATCTCAGTGATCATCGATGGTGAAAACATCGAAGATGAAAACGAACTCAGGAAACTGGCAGAAATGGTTGACTATAGTGCTTTGCAAAAAGCCTATTGATCCGAATCAGAATATGAAAAACCCGCCGGAATCAACTCGGCGGGTTTTTTTATAAGAGAAAGTTTCTATTCCCAATCTTGAAAGAAGAGATCTATCGCATCCAGGCTGTCAGGCGGGATCTCAGGGCCACGGCTTAGGCTCAAACGCACGAGGCTGCGCTTTTCGACCTTGGTTCCCGGAGCAGGAACTGAGCGTAGGACGGCATTGCGATCTACACTATCGTGGTACATGGAATCTACAATGGTGCTCCTAAGATCATAGTTTCGCAGCATGATCATGGCGTCTTGAAAACTCGATCCCAATAGATCCGGAACTGTGACCATTCTGCTGCCTTTGCTGACGACCAAGAACACCGTGCCTTCTTCTTTCATAAGAGAACCCGCAGGAGGAGCTTGCTCCAGGACATGATCAACCCGGGCGCTTTCGCTATACAGTGAGTCCCTCACCACTACATGCAGCTTGTCATCTGCCAGTACTCGTTTTGCTTGGGCAAGGCTCATGCCCACGACTTCCGGAATCTCTACTTTCTCAGGTCGACCGATGGCAAAGGGCAGGATCACCTGTCCTATCAAAAAGGCGGTTACAAAGATGATTCCCAGGCCTATGCCAATGCCATAGAATCCCTTCTGGATCTTATGATTACTCATCTTGGCCTCACTTTTTCTTTTGCATCTTGGCAGCAAAGGCGCCATCCATATGATGCTTGAATGGGATGGTCTTGAGGAATCCATTATCAGTGTAGTCCTTGGGGATAAATCTCTGTGCAGGGGCTAGCTCAAACTTCGGGTTCTTCTCCAAGAAACGCTGAACTTGCTGTTCGTTTTCCTGAGGATTCATTGTGCAAGTTGAATACACTAGGAAGCCTTCCGGTTTTACAAAGTTGGCGGCATGATCCAATGCCTTTTCCTGCAGTTTGATCAAATCAGGAATATCGTTGTGCGCTTGCCACCTAAGATCAGCCTTGCGCGAAAATACACCCCATCCCGAGCAAGGGGCATCGACTAAAACTCGGTCATATGCCGGAGCTACGGGGCCATACTTCAGAGCATCCGTCGTAATCTGGATGATGTTTGAAAGCTGAAGCCGATCGGCAGCTTGCTTGAGGCGCTTCATCTTCTTGGGAATCTTGTCTACCGCAATGACTTCGCCGGTGTTTTGCATGAGCTCCGATATGTAGGTGCACTTGCCTCCGGGGGCGGCAAAAAGATCCAGCACGGATTGATCAGGCTTGGGGTCCAAAAGCTCCACGACCAATGCGGCAGAGCTGTCCTGCACCGAGAAATAGCCCTCTGAGAAAGCTACTTCATCCAGTACGGCAGATGCTTGATGCGTGATATACATCATCTTGCTGGCAGGGCAGGGAGTGATCTGGATGTCTCTTCGATTAAAATAGTTCTGTAGCTTCTCGCCGGTGGTTGCGGTGGAATTAACCCTGATGTGAAGGGCAGGATTCTCATTGAAATACATGGCAAGATACTCTGTATCTTCTTCGCCAAACATTGAGATCCAGGTCTTTATCAAGTCCGGTGGATAGGAGTGTTCATAGGCAATCCGCAAAGCCGGATCCTTGGGATAGACGGTCTTGTCTTCCCGAAGATATGCTCTTAAGACGGCATTTACAAAGTCTGAAACCTGCTCAGAAAGAGTGGCTTTGGCGAGCTCGACCGTTTCATTCACCGCCGCATGTTCCGGGATGCTATCCAGATATAGGATCTGATATAAGCCCAGATAGAGCATGATCTTGATCTTAAGGTCAGTATTTTGGAACTTCTCTTTGTCAGTGTAGTGGGAGAGGATAAAGTCCAGCTTCTGCCGCATCTTGATCACACCCTTGACGGTGGTGTAAAACAAGCTAAGATCCTCACCTTTGTTCTTAAGCTTTTTAGCTCGTTGCTGTAACAGGTTGTCTGAGAAATCTCCATTTTTCAGGACTTTTAGAATGGTGCTGTATGCTTCTTGACGAAAGCTCATTTTGCCCTCTGGTATAGTCTCTTTATGATTTCTTTGATCAAATGCTCAGACGCTAAGGAGATGTCATCATCATTTAGCAATCTAAGCTCTCGCGTGATAGCAGATGCATTGAAGCCCAGAGCCAAAAGTGCGGTCTCCACTTCCTGAAGATGTCCTTCAGCGCTCATTTCTTGGCCTTCATCAACGTAGTCTAAGATGGTGTGGATTTTGTCTTTTAGCTCTATGATCAATCGCTGAGCGCTCTTCTTGCCGATTCCGGGAACGCGGGTTAGAAGCCCTTCCTCTGAGCTGCGAATACTCTTTACAAATGCAGGAATACTCAGAGTGGAAAGGATCGATATGGCTATCTTCGGACCTATTCCGCTGATCTTGACCAAGCGATTGAAAAGCTCGCGCTCGGCCAAAGTAGCAAAGCCATATAGCCGAAGATCATCCTGTGAGATGCTGAGCTCGGCATATAGAACACACCTTTCCTCAGGCTTCGGCAAGCTCTCATAGGTGGATACCGGGATTCTCAGCTCGATGCCCATCCCATGTATATCAATGATGGCAGCGACAGGGCTCTTGTGCTTCAAAATACCATTTATATAGTGGATCATTGTTCCTTGTTCCATTTGATTCTATTGTAGTGAGTTGTGGCGATGGCCAAAGCATCAAAAGCATCATCCCGAAGCTTTTTTTCATCAAGCTGATAGATCTTTTGGATCATATATCGAACCTGTTCTTTGGATGCACTACCATTACCCACCACGGCTTTCTTTACTTCACGCGGGCTATACTCGACGACCGGTATTCCTCTTTGGGCAAATGCCAAAAGCAGGACTCCTCGAGCATGCCCCAACGTGAAGATGCTCTTGATATGTTTGTGGAAAAACATCGTCTCGATAGCCACACAATCTGGTTTGTATTCATCAAGAATATCCACAAGACTGCTGTAGAGCAGAGCTAAGCGCCCTCCCAAGAGTGACTCGCGGGTCACGTCAAAAACGTCGCAACCCGCAGCCAATACCTTGTTCTGAGATGTCTGGATGAGCCCATATCCGCAATAGCGGCTTCCGGGATCAATTCCCATTATCATCATGGATTTAGTCCTGTGATAATTCTGCCATCACCTCATCAGAAAGCTCAAAATTGGCATAGACTTTTTGGACATCGTCCAAGTCTTCCAACATATCAATCAGCTTCAGCAGCTTGGGAGCTACATCATCTGCGTTTATTGTGTTTTTCGGTACTCTTGTCAGTTCAGCATTTTCCACCGGGAATCCGGCAGCTTCCATGTTTCCAAGGACAGTATGAAACTCAGTTGGTGAAGTGTATACGTCAAAATACTCTTCACCCATCTCGACATCATCGGCTCCGGCTTCTAGGGCTTGCATCATAAACTCGTCCTCTTCCATGCCTGCAATCGGCACGTTGAAGAAGCCCTTGAGATCAAAGTTCCAAGAGACAGCTCCGGTCTCAGCGAGGTTGCCGCCATATTTGGAGAGGGTATGACGCAATTCAGCCACTGTGCGATTCTTGTTATCTGTCATCACATCAATCACGATGCCGACTCCGTTGTGGCCGTAGCCTTCATAGGTGATCTCTTCGTAGCTGACTCCCTCGATTTCTCCGGTGCCGCGTTTGATGGCACGTTCGATGTTTTCTCGGGGCATATTTGCATTCTTTGCTGTGAGTATAGCCGTGCGCAGACGCGGATTGGTTTCAGGATCTCCGCCTCCGCCCTTGGCAGCTAAAATGATCTCCTTCACGATGCGTGTAAAGACCTTGCCTCTTTTTGCATCAGCAGCGCCTTTTTTGTGTTTTATAGAGCTCCACTTATTGTGTCCTGACATACATACCTCTTTCTTTTACTGAATATCGTTATCCTGCCAAGCAGCGATCACCTTCTGGGCGACATCTTCCGGGACTCTCTCGTAGTGGGAAAATTCCTGAGTAAAACGGCCTCTTCCTTGGGTAAATGACTTGAGCGCAGTGTAATAGCTAAACATCTCTGCCAAAGGCATCTGTGCAGAGAGATGCTGCTTTTTACCACGCTGTTCCATACCCATGATGCGGCCACGACGAGTCGATATATCGCCCATCACATCACCCATATAATCACTTGGAACGATGATCACGAGGTTGTGGATCGGTTCCAGAAGGATTGGTTTGCATTTCTTGAAGCCTTCTTTTAGTGCCATGGAAGAAGCTATCTTAAACGCCATCTCAGAGCTATCCACATCATGGTAACTTCCATAGTAGACTTCCACAGAGACGTCCACTACTTGGTATCCGGCGATGATGCCTTTTTCCATAGTCTCGACCAGACCTTTCTCAATAGCGGGAATGAAGTTTGATGGGATAGTTCCGCCAACAATGGCGTTTACAAACTCAAAACCTTGACCACGCTCGGTGGGCTTGATGCGGAAATATACGTCGCCATACTGACCGCGTCCACCGGATTGCTTTTTGTGTTTGTAATTGCTTTCAGCTCCGGCAGTAATGGTCTCTTTGTAAGGGATACGCGGTGCTTTAAGCTCGGCTTCAACTTTGTAGCGGTTTTTCAGCTTCTTAAGAACCAAAGAAAGCTGCTGGTCGCCCATTCCGGAAAGCACGTTCTCATGCGTCTCGGCATTAAGGTCATAGCGGATTGTGGGATCTTCGGCGATCACGCGATACAAGGCCGTGCCGATCTTGTCTTCATCAGATTGGTTCACCGCTTTGATTGCCTGCCAGGTAGTAGCTGAAGGCAGCTCAACCGGCTTGATCGCATGACGGGAGTTCATGGGGACAATGCTGCTCATCACGCGAGCATTTTTCAGCTTCACCAATGCGCCGATCTCTCCGGCTCTGATCTCAGAGCAGTCATGCCGGTTTTTGCCGAACATATAATACATGTTTCCGGCTTTGTCTTTTGCTTCCTTTTCGGGTGTGTAAAATTCAGTTCCGGTCTTAAGAGTGCCTGAGAAGAGACGAACATATGCAAAGTCGCCCATGCTGGGATCCGCATAGAGCTTGAAGATATAGCCCAAAACTTCGCCTTCGGGAGATGCAATGAATTCCTTAGAATCTTCGCCTTCGATCAATTCGACCGCGGGGCTATCTGCAGGAGAGGGAAGATAGTTGATGATGCCTTCCAGGAACGCCATGACGCCCACGCCTGTGCCGGCTGAACACACAAATGCCGGGATCACTTCGCCGGACGCGACAGCCTTTTTCAGGCCATTGGTAAGGCTCTCTTCAGAAAGCTCCATGTTTTCAAGAAACTCATTTAAAAGGGCTTCATTAGTCTCTGCCACTGCTTCCATGAGCTGTAATCTTGCTTCTTCGGCAGCATCTGCCATGTTTGCGGGAATCTCGACCTCACCGGAGGTGGTATATGCCTTTTGGCGAACCAGGTCAATCACGCCCTCAAAAGACCCTTCTTTGCCGATGGGGATATGCACTTTTACCGGGCGAATATCCGCATTCTCGTGGATGGCGTCAAGAGTTTTGTCAAAATCCGCATGTTCGTTGTCCATGCGATTGACTAGGATGATCTTGCCCTTGGATTTGCCTTCAAGCTGTTCCAACGCAAGCTCCAGCCCGACCTCAAAGCCGCCGGTAGCATTTGCAACCACGACCACGTTTTCAACGGCTGGCAGAGCCACGACTGTGTCGCCCACAAAATCAGGATAGCCGGGGGCGTCCAGGATGTTTATCCTGTGATCTTTATGATTTACATAGCCGATTGAGAGTCCCAAAGACATCTTCTTTGCAATTTCTTCGGGGTCAAAATCCAGTACGGTATTGCCTTCGTCGATCTTTCCCAAACGGTTTGAACTTTTTGTAAGATAAAAGATTTGTTCTGCTAAGCTTGTCTTTCCAGACCCACTGGCTCCGACAAGCATAAGGTTTCGTAACTTCTTCATTGAGTATTCTTTCATGTTCTTCCTCGTGTATTAATCTCATTTTAATAGACTCTAAAATCCAGATAAACCATGATTTTGATTCCCTTGTAGGTGTCAATGCTTTTGTTTTACTTGACAGATTTCTGCCCTGCAAGACTATTAACACAATACTATATAAGGAGTTGAAAGATGAATCAAGAGCAACAAAACTTTACTACTGGAAGTCCCATGGCGCCTGTTATGGCAGTCAAGGATTGGGTCATCACGATGATACTCATGATCATCCCGATCGTAAACATCGTCTTGCTGATTGTGTGGGCTACTAGCCAGACGGAAAACCCCAATCGCAAAAACTGGGCTCTGGCTCAGCTCATTTTCATGGTAATCGGGATTGTCATCTATCTGCTATTCTTTGTGCTGATATTCGGCATGATTTCCGGTATGTAGCAGTCAATAGGATCAAATTGATTAGCCCGCAGAATCTTGTGGGCTTTTTTTTTGTACACAGTGCTTTCCACGGTTCCCTGCAAGCATTAGGATTCTGAGCAAGAACCTAGCTTGACCAAAACAATGTCTTGACATCATCGGCCAAACTGAAGCAGCTTGTCCACAATGTCAAACACAAGGAGAAGTCCTTTGCGCAAAACAGATTTGCTAATATTGACCTGCTGTGCTATCCTAGTCTTGATTGGTTTGCTTATAGTACACACTTGGCTAAATCAAGCTTTAGGATACAAGGCAGTGGAAGAATTTCCACTACTATCTGAGATTGAGCCGATTCAAGATGAAGAAGCCATCAAACCCTTGCCCATGCAATCCATTGGCAAAACAATGATAACGATGGAGCCCAAGGCCACATACCGCATCCATGGGCAATTGGTGGGGAAGAAACGCTACCGTAGCGGTTTCATGAGTTCTGTGTCGCCATATGACTATGCCTTGATCTGGGGAGATCTCCCAAAGATGACAGACAGGATCAAGTTCCGCCAAGTAATCAGATATTGTTTATACTCTTTTAAGCATGGCACAGATATCGATGTGGCTTATGTGCAAGAACATATGTCAAACAACCATCTAATTCCTGCCAATAAGAACTTACGTAAAGCTATGTCAAAAGCTAAGAAGGGTGATCTCATCTGCATTGATGGATATCTCGTAGATGTTTACGCTAGTAAAGATGGGCAACACAGCTCCAGCTGGCGAACCAGCATGCAGCGAGATGACATCGGCGATGGCGCGTGTGAGATCATCTATGTGACCAGCTTGCGTATTAATGACATGATTTACAACTGATCTATGAGAGTTCTGATAGTATCACCCAAAGCAAAGACCGGGGGCTTGGAAAGTCTGCGCAAGGGCAACCAGATCCTTCAGGGCGCGCTTTATGTCGCCGCAGCTGCCAGAGATGCAGATCATCAAGTCAAAGTAGTGATCGCAGATTCAAAAGATCTTGAGCAGTTCATTCAGAAATATGAACCTCAAGTCATTGGCTTTTCATGCGTAAGCTCCACATACATCATTGCTCGTGACATGATCAGGCTCACAAAAGAGTCTCATCCCAAGATCAAGACCATCATCGGTGGCCATCATGCCACATTTTTATACAAGGATGTGATTGAGGAAAGCGGCGTGGATTATGTGTGCCGAGGCGAGGGAGAAGAAGCTTTTCCTGCTCTATTAGCTGCATTAGAGAGGGGAGAGGAACATCCCCGGATTCCCGGTATCGTCTTTTTACACGACAATGAATATCACAATGATGACGTGATCGCGCTTTTGGATGATATCGAAGCTCTTCCCCAGATTGAGCGGGATCTCGTGGATGAAGCTTTTTCTTTCACACCCAAGATTGTCTCTTCGAGGGGATGCCCCTTCCACTGCTCCTTTTGCAGCATATCTGCTTTTTATGGTGGAAGATATCGTCAGCGTAGTGTTGATTCTGTGATCTCGGATATCAAGCGCTTTGTGAGCTGGGGGCACGACACTTTTTGGTTTCATGATGACAATCTCACGGTCGATACTGCCTGGGTAAATTCCTTTTGTAATCGCCTCCGCGCAGAAAAGCTAAAGATAAACTACAATTGTATGAGCCGAGTGGACAGCATTGTCAAAAACCCTCAGATGATCGCAAACATGGCGGATACTGGCTGCAGATTGGTATCCATCGGGATCGAGAGCGGGATCGAAGAAGTGCTAAAGCGCATGAACAAGAAGATCAGTACCGATCAGATCAAAGAAGCCATCGGCATCCTGAACAAACTCAAAATCAGCCACAATTGGTACATGATTCTAGGTTCGGCAGATGAATTTGACAGCCCCCGCTACATCGAGCAAAACATCCGGTTTTTCAGCTCTTTACCCCTTGGCTATGTCCTGATCTCCATTCTAACCCCATTTCCCGGAACGGCTCTGTTTGAGAAGCTGGAGGGAGAGGGAAGGATCCGACACCGCAATTGGCAAGATTTTGACGTGACCCACTGTGTGTATGAGCCTCAGGGGATGAGCTACAGGGAGCTGGAGGCATATCTCCCCAAGGCATATCTGAGGATCTATCTCAGCAAAGGCTGGCGTCTGATCCCTCTCTTCATCAGCAGTTTCCGCCAAAAAGCCATACGTCCTGCCATGATCGGTTACGCCCTCAAGGCTATGTTTTGCAATGTCGTTCTAAAAAAGGACTTCAGCAAGGCAATCAGAAAACACAACTAACGCAAGAGCCTGTCATAGAGAAGTCTATAAAGAAGAAAGTCTCCGATCGTCTTCACGGCTTCTTGTTCTGCATTTAGGATGGCCTGCTTTCTGTCTTTAGCGCCGCTTTTGATGCTGAGGGCTTCCACAAAGTTTATTGTCGCTCCACTCTGCGGGTCGACCAGCTCCATATGCACATCCGCAAACGAGCTATAGTAATCAAGATGTCGGATATAGTCCCCATCTCGGGCATGAATCCTAATCTTGAGCAGGTATTGAGCATTTTCTATCTGAGTGGTATTTTCAAGATTGAGATTTGCCAGATAACCCACTACTTGATCTTTGTGACCGCTTTGGTAGCCTGATACATATGCGTAATCAAGAAAGATCTTGGGGCGGCTCACGTCCAGCCTTAGATATGCGGAAGGGAATTTCAGATTTTGCCAGATAGCCTTGGCAGTGGAGCTTGTAAAGAATCCCAAGTAATGTTCCTGATCAAATCCCATCTCAATCAGTTGCTCAGGATCAAGGCTATCGATTCGAGGGATATTGTGGCTTAGTTTCCCTTGCTCATCGCTGAACAGCTTTTCGTCAAGAGCCAGCTTGGCACAGCGAATCTCAAAAGGGATATGCGCTGCCGGAACAATCTCGGAATCAATCGCTAAGGCAGCAGTTCCGGAAAGTGGGACCGGCCTAGGATCCTTTGCAATCACGCTCATCAGGGGGGTGTCCCAAGAGTATCTCAGCCACACCGGCAGATTCTCTAAACGCCGAAAAAGCTCATTGTGAAGATCCCGATCTGAATGGCTCAGATCCATGTCCAAATACTCCGCCAATTCATCCAGTGCGGAGATCAGGAAACGTATCCTCACAGCGGGCTCATGCCTGTCGGAGTCAAATCCCTCCAAATACTCATGGGCTCGAAAAAGCGCCAGATCCTTTTCTCGGATCCTCTGAGACTGATACTCAGCTTTGCTAAGCCGATATAGCACATAATATTTGCTGCCGTCTTTAAAGCTATATTGTGGACTGAGGTTCTTCACCTTGGCATTGGTCGTGCTGCGAATCTCTGAGACATAGTCTTGCCTGGATATTCCCATAATCTCGCTCTCATGCAAATTTATCTCTGAAGATATTGTAGTGGATATCTGCATGGCGATGTCTCTCGCGGCATAATCTCGGGCGATCATTTTGTAATCCGGAATCTTGGTGCTGACCACAGCCATGGCACTATAGTAGCGCGGATCATGATCTTGCTGATTGATCCACACAGGAAGCTGGGCTTTTGGCGCACAAGCTCCGAGAGTGATTGCGCAGATTGAGATAATCAGGATCGAGAGTTTCATCTATTGTTTACCAAAAAGTGATTTGCAATATCAAGACTGATATCGTCTATGGCTTCGCTCGCCATCTGCCGTGCAGAAGGTGCTTGTCCTTGAGCTTTTGCGACCAAAGCCCGTTGAGCGGGGCTAATCGCCCGACTGTCTCCGCTAATGACCCTGCCCCAGCTATCCTCAAAGTCACGAGATCCGGTGAAAGTCCGCTGCAGATCAATCCGACCGGTGGCGACATCTACCAAAGTGTAGGAAGCCATGATCTTCATTGAGCTCGAAAGGCTAAAGATCTCTATCTGACATTGGATTTGCTTTTCCTGATCTTCCACACCCGATCCGGATTCGACCTCGACATTTGCGCTTCTTCTCTCAAGCACCGAGCTGGTCACTGGATCTCGGTAGTCCAGCTGAAGGATTCTGCCGCTGAGTAGTTTTTCTGCTCCCAAAAGAAGCCCAATACGTGCGGCACTGGCCTCATCGACCAATCCGGAAGCGCTAAGCTGTTGCTCCTCCAGTAAAAGATCAATCTGATTTCTGCTGATGATGTCCAAAAACTCAGTTGCTTCATGATCCTGCAGGATATGGCCAATGATCTGATCAGCAAGCATATCGTTGATAGCACCAAAACGTCCACGACTGCCGGACCGATCCTCAAAAGGCAGAACAGCTATGCGCAAAGTGGCATTTTGGCGAGCAGTCTCATATCGAGAGCGGGAGTCCTTATAGTTTGCCACAAAGCTTTCAGCTTTCTTAAAAGACAAAGCCGCGCTTCTTTGCAGCTCGCGAGATCTCCCCATCATGCTCTCTTGCATCCCCATTTGATAATAGTATTCAGCGGCTGATCTTTGGGCTTCGTCAATCTCTGTGCTATAATCATAGTGGTCAAATCTCAATACCATGCCAGTGTCAGGATCTCGAAGCTGAGGAAGAGACTGCACTTTTTGGTTGAGCTGCTTAAGAGCCAGATATTCCTCGAGGATCGCTTCCCATTTGGAATCATCACGCCCTAGATGCAAAACCGCAATATTGTCCATATGATCTTGCATGGCAAGAGGATATGCATTTCTGAGGGTCTTCTGAGCGTCAAGATAACCGGGATTGAGGTTCAAAGATTCCACCGCAAGACGGGTGGCGCCGGCATAGTCTCCGCGCTCATACAGTTTCTGGGCTTGATTTTGCAGTTGCTTGTTTTTGGCACAAGCGCCCATGAAAAGGGCAATAAGCATCAAAATTATCAGTTTATACGCGGTATTTGTCCTCATTATGAACCTCATCTTGTTCTCAAATTTAGATTTGTAAGCTTGAAATCACCGTTTTGACGAAGGCTCCCTTTGTCAAGCCGATTATTGCTTAAATCCAATTCTTTCGATCACTTCATGCTTCAAAATCGGGCTCGTAAGTCTTTATTTTGCAGGCGTCCTCATCCCTTGCTCACCGCTCGCTCACCGCTCAAGACTGCAAGCGGTGAGAAAATAAGGACTTACAGCTTTAAGATGTTTGGCTTGAGCCGAGTATTTTAAGTTTTTTTGCACATCTGCAATCCGCGCTCCCGCAAAAGCGGGTTTTCCAAGCCTTAAGAGCTCTAATTATGGGCTCTCGGAGCTTGCTTTTATCACGATTAAGCTTAGCTTCTATGAGAAAAACATTGACTTAATATTGTTTTTATGTAGTATGGAGCTTACACTGTAAAATATTGGAAGATATGAATCAGCGGTATGATAAATCAGGAGATGATATGCGCCGTATTTTGATCGCTCTGGTCTTGCTCAGCCTGCTTTTGGGAGCTTGTGGAAAAACGATGACATCGTCCAAAACCAGGATATCCTTCTGGCATGGACTCAGCGGACCCTTGGGTGACACTCTCACCGACATGATCATGGAGTTTAACCGAAGTCAGGACGAGATTGAGGTGATTGCAAACCCGATCAGTAGCTACACAGCTTTGTCGCAGAAGCTCATGGCATCGATCCAAGCCAAAAAGCAACCCGACATCGCTCAAGTATTTGAGAGCTGGGCAGCTCGCTATATCGAATCCGGTGTGTTGTGCCCTTTGGAGCCCTTTATCGAAGAGGATCCATATTTCGGAGAAGAGGATCTTTTGGATATCTATCCGGTCTTTAGAAACTCCAATACTTTCAATGATACCCTTTATTCACTGCCCTTCAACAAAAGTGTGAGAGCATACTTTTACAACAAAGATGAGTTCTATCGCAATGGACTGGATCCAAACGACTTTCCGCGTACTTGGGATGACTTTCGCGAGTTTGCGCTTATGATGACGCGTGATTCCGACAATGACGGCAAGATAGATCGCTGGGGCACAAACTTTAACGTGAATGAGTGGCAGTTTATCAACCTTCTGCATCAAGCCGGGGGAAGAATCCTTGATGATGATGGTCAGCCGGACTTCAATAGTGAAGCGGGAGTCGAAGCCCTCACTTATATCACCGATATGATGTTCAAAGATGAGAGCGTCTATCTGGTGAGCGGATACGATGGGCAAAACGACTTCTTGGCAGGCGTGGTGCCGATGTATGAAGGGTCCAGTGTATCGATCACACATATGCGGCAGCAGCCCATCAATTTCAATATTGGCTATGCCCCATTGCCAACTCATAGGACAGATAAGAGCGCAATCTCCGGAACCAATATTGTGATTTTCAAATCCGGTGATCCAAAGCGAGAATGGGCATCTTGGGAGTTTATTAAGTGGTTCACCAGCACAGAGCAGACCGCCCGCTGGAGCGTCGAGACAAACTATATGCCGGTTCGCCGCAGCGCGATGGATAGCGAAAAGATACAGGATTTTCTGAAGCGTCATCCCCAGTTTCAGGGTATTTATAACCAACTCGAAAACGCAGTCTATGAGCCGCAAACATCAGCCTGGTTCAAGGCTCGTCCGGAATTGAAGCATCATTTGGAGAGGGCAATGCGAAATGAGGTCGGTCCGCGAGACGCCCTTAATGATGCAGCGAGAAAGTTGTCTGAATTGATAGCGGCCGAGGCCCGCTAGAGAGTTTTTACTTGACAAAGAAAGGGATTTTTAAGTTTTGAAACATACGCGTGCCGAAGTGGTGAAATTGGTAGACGCAGTGGACTCAAAATCCACCGGGCTTCTTGCCCGTGCCGGTTCGATTCCGGCCTTCGGCACCATACAATTAAAGGAGATCATTGAAAAGATTGCTACAAAGCGCTATTCAAAGATGATTTGGCGATTCGGGTTTTACGATTTTTTTTATCAATCAATTGTAATTCGGCGAATCTTATCCTTTTCACACAGGGATTTTTGCAAAGCCCTGCTGACACCATCAATCAATCCTGAACCTGTGGAGGTATAAATGTCCCTCAAATCTCTCACCCTCATCATGGTCCTTGCGCTTATCGGGATCGCCCCATTGGCGGCTGTTTCTCAGGGCGCATTACTATTTCTCACGTTTGAGCCCGGAGGTCGGGCCAATGGAATGGGCAGAGCATATTCAGCTGTCGCCGACGATGCCTATGCCATGTGGTGGAATCCCGGAGCTACAGCTTTCAACCGCAAAGGCCAATTGGCGTTTAACCACGTAAACTGGTTGGAAGGCTCCGGCATGAACGACATGTTTTTTGAATACCTTGGATGGAATCAGTATTTTGAGGGCATAGGGAACTTCAATGCTCACATAGTGCTTTTGGATCTTGGCACTCAAGAACAGACGGATTCCAGCAACAACCCCCTCGGCACGTTCCATTCCTATGATATTGCCGGTGCTGTAGGTTATTCCTACGAAGTGATTCCTCAGCGTTTGGGCGTGGGAGGAAACTTCAAATTGATCTATAGCAACCTCGCACCCGCGACCGGATTTACCGACTCCGAAGGTAAGGCTTTTAGCTTTGGATTTGATATAGGGACACTCTATAAAGACGTGGGAAATGTATCCGGCCTGGATCTGGCATTAGTGCTTCAAAATCTTGGTCCCGACGTCACCTTCGTGGATCAAGAGCAAAAAGATCCCTCTCCGATGAATGTGCGTCTGGGAGCAGCATACACTGTGTTTGACAATCCGCTAAATGGTTTGATCCTATCTGCTGAAGCCAGCAAGATGCTTGCCAATGAAGATCCCCTCTTCAAACGCTTTATCTCAGGTTGGGAATATATGGATGAGACAATCTATGGCGTGGGTGCTGAGTATACCTACATGCAGCTTATTGCTCTTCGTGGCGGATATTTTTATGATAAAGCCGGCAGTGTTACCGGCCCCAGTTTTGGAGTCGGCATCAATTATTCATTTAGTGATCGCTACAAGCTTTCAGCTGATTTCTCGATGGTTCCCGCCGGGGAACTTGTGGATTATAATAAAGTCTTTTCAATCGGCTTTGAATACTAGCCGTCGTTCTTTGTGTTGTGGGGAGGCAGATCAATATGATATGCCTCCCGTACAGGAGTCATTATGAATAGGATCCTTAGCCCGGCAATCCCCAAGCGGCAAGATCTCATGCGCTATATCTTGCTGCTGTTGCTGCTACTTTTTGCCAGCCGGGTCTTTGCTCAGAAGATGCAGCTAAGCCCTTCATCTGAGCATCTGAAGATAAGAAAGCATCCGCACACGGAGCTTCTAAGACAGGCCATAGCACCACAGCAAAGAAGTGCCCAAAAAGCCGATTATCAGAAACTACTCGTGATATTGGTGGATTTTCAGGAAGAGATTGAGGATGATCCACTCACTACCGGGAATGGTAAGTTCCTTCTTGAACCCGATCCGGATTACGTCTATTCCATCGGTGCTCCTCCCCATGATCGAGAGTATTTCGAAGCAAATCTCGAGGCTATGCGCTACTATTACCTAGCAGTTTCTGCCGGATCCTACGATCTGGAATATGATGTCTGGCCCAAGGACAAACCGGCGTATACCCTCCAGCATCATATGTCCTACTACAATCCCCCCAATGCTCCCTCGGATGTTTTTGTGCAAAAAATGGAAGAGTATTTTAAGGAAGCTTTTGAGACTGCCGATAGGGATGATCCCCAGATAGACTTTGGCTCATATGAACACTATATGATCATCCATGCCGGTTCAGATTGGCAGCACGACGTTTTTGGAAATAGCCCCTCTGATCTTCCGTCTTTCTTTATCAGGGTCGGCGAAGGCAAGCAAGCTATAGTTGATGAAGGACAGACCGAGATCTTCCATGCCTGCAATGTGCCGGCAACCATCTCTCAAGACTTTGAGATTGTCTATCAAGATGGATTGACAATCCATTCCGGATATGGGGCATTGAACGCGGTGCTTTTTCACGAATTTGGTCATTCTTTGGGCTTGGTGGATCTTTATAACACGAGAAACTTCTATCCGATGGTCGGCGCCTTTGATATCATGGATAGCGGTGGTTCCGGAGTATTGGTTGATGAGCTGGATAATGGCGACTTGGTCTATGTTCAGGGCATCCTTCCTTCATTGCCGGGTGCGTTTTCCAGAGCACTGCTCTTTGAGAGTGATTTTCGCTCTCGTGGCTTGATGAAGGACATCACGGAGTTTGCGCCCAACACAGCCATAGAGATAGCTGCCAGCAGCCATAGGCAGAGCACTTCGATCAAGCCCAGCATCATCAAGTTTCCCATCAATGATCATGAGTATTTTCTCATCGAAAATCGTAGTGTGGATCCCGATGGCGATGGCTTTACTGCTGTATATGGTGCTTTGGATGGGAGAGTCGTGATGTATCCGACTCCAAGCTCAGATCCCACAAACACTCCCAGCTATGAATATGACTATCTACTTCCCTCCTTTATGCGAGCCGATGGTTCTGTCGAGGGAGGGGGGCTCTTGATCTGGCATGTGGATGAAAAGCAAATCTTCGAAGAAGGAAGCTTCCTCTCGGATGGGAGTTTTAGATCCAATTTTGATAACAATACTGTAAACACAAACTTCAATCGCCCCGGTGTGAGTGTCTTGGAAGCGGATGGCCTTAGAGACTTGGGAGAGCCGTATTCCATGTATTGGACAGGCACAGCCTATGAGTATTTTCACGGATACAAACCCATCTTAGATACTGATGGACTGTTTGTAAATTGGTCTTTTCAGGATTGGCGTCCGACACTGAGCGCGCACACAAAACCGGCGATGCTGGCCAGAAATGGCATTGGCAGCCTGTATTATATGGATGATATCTCCTCACCCGATGCTGTTATGAGCTTTACCCTCAGAGCCGGCTTTTTTGAGGAAGTCTTCTCAGCACAGCACAGTTCCGCGCTCCGTCCGGCTCCTCCGGTCAACACAGATTTCAGCGAGATATCCCTGCCTTTTTATGACCCTTCGGGGATGACGCTTTATAGCTATATGAATGATGAGTGGCAGGATCTCATGGGCTCTTCTGATCTTGAAGAGGCGGCCTTTGACTTTCCTTTGGTAGCGGTTGATAACAATGGGGACGGATATCGTGAGCTCGTTGGAGTCAAAGGCAGTAGCCTTTACTTCATGGATTTTGCCAATATTGATATCAATACTTTGTCCATCTCCTTTGCGGACTCCATATTCTCACCAATGCCTCTGGGGAATGATCTCTATGTTCACAGCAGGACAGCGCTTTATCATCTGCAAGATCATCAGGTGCGGGCTAGTTGCGGCTTTGCGTCAATCAGGACAATAGCCGGGGATGATGATCTGTTCCTGGTGCTTGAAGACAATGATCTATATGTCCTGGATAGAGGAAACCTCGAAGTAATCGACCATGTATCAGTACCGGAGAGCATTGGGGACTATGAGCCGATCATCATAAACGATCACGCTAGGACTATGTACTTCTTTGCAGATTCCGGCAATCTATATCGATATCAGAATTATGAACTGAGGAAGATCTTTACAAACGATAGTGCGTTTTTGCCGACTCAGATGGGTGCCTTTTTCTATGATGACACCGGCGTCAGGATCTTCTTTGCTTTGGGCGATCGGGCTTACATCTTGGGGCACAACGGCCACATAAAGCGAGGATTTCCCAGATATCTAAACTCTCTTGAGGCTATGCCGCATATGCATCCTAGATCGATATTGATTAGCCCCCATCAGCGGGTGATCTTCTTCCCGGTCGAGTCTCAAGGCTTTGTGGCGCTTTGGGAATCAGGAGAGCCGGCGCAGGAGTATTCACTCTTGTTTAATGCTGAGAAAAGCAGCGATGGGAAGAGCTTCAACGATTATCTATGTTTCGACGAGGCAAATTCGCAACTCCTGTGGTACAATTCTCAGCATAGTGCCTCAGGAAGCAGCGTCTATATCCACTCACTGGGCTTTGACGAGAATCCAATACTTTGGTCCGGGGCAAGAAACGGAGCCGGCGGATCGGTCATTGTTCCTGAAGACCTCGGGGAAAGCACGCCTTCCCCTTCGCGGATAAACGCCTATGTCTATCCCAATCCGGTGAAATCAGGGGTCTTTAGGCTACGCATAGAACGAGCATTTAGCCCCATAGATGTGTATATCTATGATGTATCCGGCAAGAAAGTCTTCGAAAGAAAGAACTTGCAGAACGGACTGATTGAAGATATCGAGCTGGATTCTGCTAAATTCAGCACTGGTGTCTACATCGCTTATATCAAGAACTGGCATGCAAAGAAGACGATTAAGTTTGCCATTGAAAAGTAAGGTTGGTTATATTATGAGAAAAAGTGTGTTATGCCTTTTGCTGCTAGTGATAGTAGGCAGCCTCATGGCACAAGGTATTGATGATTGGATCCTGGAGGATGAGGCACGCCCTCAAGAAGAAGAAATGGATCCAGATTTCATCAAAGTAAACTATGCGAGAAAGGATGCACGCCTGGCAATGGTGATGTCAGCCCTTGTTCCGGGAGCAGGGCAGTTTTATGCAAACAAATCCGCCCTTACAGCCTATATATTCCCGATCATTGAGATTGGGATGATCGCCGGGATCGTGATTCATCAGAACAAAGGCGATGACAAGACCAAAGACTTTGAGCGCTATGCCAATCAAGAGACGATCACCTATACTCTGGGAGACGGCACTCAGATTGAGACCATCAGATATGATAGAGAACGACAGCATCGGGTGCAGAATATCCTCATGAACCTCAATCCCGTGGACATCTACGAAGCAAGCTATTTTCGCTTGGAAGATGAGAATACGCAGCACTTTTATGAGGATATTGGCAAGTATCCGCATTATGTGTTTGGATGGGCGGATTGGTATTTCCACTTTGCCGCAGATGAACACGGTGATAGTCAAAATCCCATTTGGTATCCGGGAGGATATGATGTAGAACCCGCTGATCCGGGATGGACTTGGCGCGGGAACTATCCGCTTTGGGACGATCCCTCTTTGGGCTATAGCACAGGCATCCCCATTGAAAACAATAGCCATGCGTCCTCAGCTATGCGTAAGAGATATGTGGAGATGAGAAACGAAGCTAAGGATGAATATGCCAAGGCACATATATATACATTTGGTCTTGCTTTCAACCATATTGCCTCAGCGCTTGATGCAGTCAGGGTCGCAAACAAGGTCAATCGTGGCGCAATAGCTGATTCCGGAATCAGGATGCATTATTACACTGCTGTGCGAGGCAACTATGTGACACCTAGTATTGGATTTAACTGGAGTTTTTGATGTTGTGCCGCCATCTTCGTTCACTGCTGCTTCTCTTTGTTTTGACCATGTCTGTTATGGGATTAAGTGCTCAGTCAAGATTGCTTTACATCGGGATGAGTGCCTTGGTGCCGGGTAGTGGAGAGCTTGCCCTAGGCAAGACAAATCGTGGCCTTGCTCTATTGAGTTCGGAGATTCTAGCGGGATATGGCTATTTTAAGACTGGTCGCGACATGGATCTTCAAAAAGATTCCTATATGAACTATGCCCATCATTACGCAGGAGTGCCGCTTGGAATGCCTGATCGACACTATCAGGTAGTACAAAACTATGTTAGTAGCGATGAGTTTAACGACTTCCAAGACATGCAGGCTCGGAACTACTTCTTTATCTATCTCAACGATGAGCAGGCATATCATGATTACATGGCTGCAAACACATATAGCGGCGATGAATCCTGGGAATGGCAATCCGAAATGCACTTTAGGAACTACCGCGAGATACGCCGGAAGCATCAGAAGCTCTCGATAAACCACAATCTAGCACTGGGGATCTTGCTGCTAAATCGTGCCATAAGCATGGTTGACACGGCGCTTATAACTCGCGACATGACAGTATATGCGGCGCCCATGGGCTTGGACGGTATGACGATCAATTATCAAAAGAGGTTTTAGATGAGCATCAAGAAATGTATGATTCTGGTATTGGTCTTGCTCATGGCAGGATCATTGTGTGCTCAGGGCAAGGACTTCCTGTTTTCGTTAGCTGTGCCGGGGTACACGCAGATCACAAATGGCAATAGCTATGGATATGCAATGCTGGCAGCGGAAGCGGCTCTTATCGGGACGTCTCTCTATCTGTCACACGAGAGCGACAGTCTCTTGGAAGAATCTTATACATACGCTCTGAAACACGCGCAGCTGTATCCCGCAGATTATGATAGCAGTTTTCTAAAGAACCTAGGAGTATATCAAAGCAGCGGTTTTGACGCGGATGGCTACAATGCGACTATTCGCCGAGATGCTCTTAGTCTGTTCCCGGATGATCCGGAAGCTCAACAGATCTACATCGATGAACACGCATACGGAGATGATCAATATTGGTCTTGGGACAGCGCCGCAAGCCGAGCTGAGTACAACCGTCTGAGAAACGACTCACAGGATCTTCAGTCCTACGGGAAGCTCGTCGTGGGAGTAATCATCCTCAATCACTTAGTCAGCGGCATTGACGTCTTGCGCTATCACTCTCAACAGCGGCGTAGCGACTTGTCGGTGGACATCGTGGATAAAGCCCCAATGTTAAAGCTATCGGTGAAGTTCTGATGCAGAATCAAAAGATTCTTCTTTGCGTCACGGGTGGGATTGCGGCATATAAGGCAATTGATCTTGCCAGTCAGCTATATAAGGCAGGTTATCAGGTCAAGACCATCCTGACAGAAGATGCTTTACATTTTGTCAGCCGGGTCAATTTTGAAGCTATCACACATTCTTCGACGCATGTATCTCTTTGGGAGGACACTGACCCCATACCGCACATTAGTCTCGCGGATTGGGCTGATTTGATGGTCGTAGCACCGGCTACCGCAAATACGATTGCCAAGGCTGCAAATGGACTTGCAGACAATCTCTTGACGGCGACTCTTTTGGCGCACACCAAGCCCATCTTGTGGATCCCCGCGATGAATGTAAACATGTATCACAATCCCGTCACTCAAGCCAATATGGATCAGTTACGGCAGCGTGGACATCATCTCATGGAGCCCGTTGTCGGCATGCTTGCTTGTGCTTATGAGGGGAAGGGCAAATATCCTCCAAACACCGAGATTATCTATGCCATTCGCAGCTATCTTGTGAAGTCAAGGGATCTTGTCGGCAAGAAAGTTATGGTCACAGCCGGGGCCACTGTCGAGCAGATAGATCCCATGAGGATGATCACAAACAAGTCCTCAGGGAAGATGGGAATAGCTCTGGCTAGGGCATTGGCGATCAGGGGAGCTGAGGTGAGCTTGGTCTATGGTGCAGTTTCAGAAGAGATTCCCTATTATCTGAGCGAGGCAGTTTATGCGCCGACTGTCGAGCAGATGCATGATGCCGTGCTTTGTCGTGCAGCGCAGATGGATTGGATCTTCAAGTGTGCAGCGGTGTCGGACTACAAGCCGGCAATTCAGCATAGCCATAAGATCAAGAAAGGTAGTGATCTGAGCCTCAAATTGACCGCAACTCCTGATATATTGTATGAGCTGGGGCGTGTCAAACCGGCGCATCAGCTCCTAATCGGTTTTGCTGCAGAGACAGATGACTTGCTTGAACATGCCAAAACGAAGCTATGCAAAAAGAATCTCGACTTGATAATAGCCAATCACTTGGATAATGCCGGGAAAGATACAAACTCCATTAGTCTTATTGATAAATCCGGAGAGCTGATGAAGCTCGAAGGGGACAAGTTTGATTTGTCACACCATATCATTGATGCGGTTAGGAGTATATGAAGAAGATATTGATTTCAGGAGCCAATTCCCAGATTGGCAGTTTTTTGGCCGACCAATATGAGAAGGAAGGCTATGAGCTGATTCTTTTGTATCATGAAAAGACCCAACGCATAAAAAGCATGGCTTCCGAAAAGCACTGTGTAGACCTCAGAGATTTTGTGCAGGTAAACAAACTCATGACTAGTATAAAGAGTGAGATTGGTTCCATGATCCATTGTGCCGCCATCCGCAGTGAAGATGCTCAAGCTTTGGCGGACACTGATCCCGAAGTTTTTAAGAAAGTCTTTGACGAGAACTTTTATCCCTGCTACAATCTCCTAAGAGTGATGCTCCCCAGGATGAGAAAACAGAGTTTTGGCAGAATAGTACTCTTCAGCTCAGATGTGACCCGCAGCGGGCTGGCAAATGGTTCTGCATATGCTGCTTCAAAGGCTGCAATCGCAAATCTTGCAAAGAGTGCTGCGCTTGAGAATGCCAAGCATAATGTCCTGATCAATTGCATTGCTCCAGGCCCTGTTGATACTGTGCTGGAAGAGGATTTTCGCGGATCCTATCTGGAATTTCGGAAAGCATATTTTGCAAAACACAAAGCTGACTCGGCTTCAGAAAAGCTTGTCTCAAGAGCCGAGATCAAACAAGTGGCAGATTTTCTAATCTCGGCAGATGTAAGAACCATCTGCGGAGAAGAGATCTTCCTGACCGGAGGAAAATTATGAAACGCACAACCTTGTTTCTACTACTGCTCATAGCAGCAAGCCTACATGCCCAAGCCTTTATGGATGGAGAAAAGCTGACATTCAATGTGAAATACGGCATCATCAGCGCGGCTGAGGCCACCCTCGAAGCTCGAACCTCGGTCTATCAAGGAGCGCCCGTATGGTATCTGAGCACAAATGCTCGAACTCACTCGTTCTTCGATAAGTTCTTCCGTGTCCGCGATCGTGTAGAATCCTGGTGGGACAAGGAATCCCTTCTGCCATACAAATTTGCCAAGAATCTGCAGGAAGGACGTTATCGTCAACATCGCGTCCATATCTACGATCATCCCCGTGGGAAGACCACATATCAGAGATGGTCATTTGGAGAGAGTCGCTTCAACAATTCTGAGATGGACATGCCAATAGATTCTCAAGACATCCTCAGCGCCTTCTATTGGGTGCGCAATCAAGATTTAGTGGTAGGCGAGAGCGTTCAGGTAAATATCACTGCTGATGGCAGGAATATGCCCACCGAAGTCTTGGTTCATCGAGCCGAACGGATCAAGA
>Ga0334895_1000436_pt1 | contig 58058 bp, 54 predicted proteins | sample GraSluR3_MG_7_FD_207229 | JGI IMG/M metagenome (GOLD analysis project Ga0334895, IMG submission 207229) | Sludge microbial communities from methane-producing bioreactor in Wageningen University, Netherlands - Granular Sludge_31_05-R3 | ecosystem: Engineered > Bioreactor > Anaerobic >... | reverse complement strand
TAATATGCTATCTTACTTAACCACCAATATCGGTGCCTTGACATGGTGTACTACTTTATTTGTGACACTTCCAAGTAAGAATCTCTTACCAGGACTCATGCCTCTTGAACACATAATGACTAAATCGTACTCTCCACTATCTGCTTCATCAATGATATCAGAAGGCGGATCTCCTTTTATGTACTTCGATTTGGCTTTTACTCCTCTTTCTTCGAAATACTTGACCGTTTTGTCAAGGTATTCTTTTTTGCTATCCGATTCGTACATTTTTTCAATATACCCAGCATATTCCAGCTCATTTGGTATCCTGTATAAATCAAACACATAAAACACTGTGATGGTGCTGTCATACTTCTTTGCTAAATCTTCCGCCATCGCAAGAGCGTGTTGGCATCCTGGTGAGCCGTCAACTGGTAATAAGATATTTTTCATAAATACTACCACCTTTCAGTTGATATTAGCTACATGACTAGCTTTGGTTATATTATACACCATAGTTGGAAAAAATGAAACCCTTTCCCGGTATTTAATGAACTTAATTTATTTTTCTGTTTTATTGAATTCTTCTTTTATCTTCTCAAGTAGCTCTTGGTCTTGGATGATTTTTGCTCCTGTCATTGCTAAAGCTTGAATAGTAATCATCATATTGTCATAAGCATACTGGGTCACCGTGCTCTCAGCAAATTCTACGGTATGAGCTCCAATGTTGATGTCTCCAACAATATCAAAATATGGATGTATGGTTGGACAGACATGACTCACATTGCCTGCATCAATAGATCCAAAAGATTGTCGTGGTTCAAGAATCTCTTTGACTCCCAACTCCTCTAAATGTTTTGTAAAAATATCTGACATAATTTGATTTGTCACCATATTGTCATAAGAATACTCATAATTTGAAATAGTCAGTTCAACACTAGCTGCAAGTGCTGCTCCTTGAGCGCATTTCTTTACCTTTTCTGTGAGTTCTGTCAGATAACCTTTTGTTTGTGCTCTAACATAAAACTGAGCCATCGTATAATCTGGAATTACATTTGCCGCTTTGCCACCATCTTTTATCACACCATGAATTCTTGCTTCTGGTTTTGTCTGCTGGCGTAGTGCGTTTACATTGTTAAACGTATTAATGACTGCATCAAGGGCATTAATTCCTTTTTCAGGAGAAGAAGCTGCATGAGAAGGCTTGCCTTTGTATTCAAATTGAATGGCATCCATCGCAAGAGATTTGCCACTTTTGTTATATGACATATTTGGGTGAGCGACCATAGACACATCAATATCGTTAAAGGCTTCTTTTTCTACAAACAAGACTTTTGCGCCACTTGTTTCCTCTGCCGGCGTTCCAAACACGACCACTTTTCCACCAATTTCATCCAATAATTGACTCAAAACAATTCCTGCACCCGTACTTGTTGTCCCAAGAATGTTATGCCCACAACCATGTCCTATACCTGGCAATGCATCGTACTCAGCTAAGAAAGCGATCGTTGGCCCCTCTTTATTTGAAGTGTATTCTGCTCTAAAAGCAGTATCCACTCCTAAATACTTCTTCTGGACTTTGAAGCCATATTTTTGCAAAATTTCCTCATGTAATCTACAAGAATTGTACTCTTCATAGCCAAGTTCTGGATTTTTGTAGATTTCGTCACTCAGTTCGATCAGTTCCTGCTTCATTTGATCAACAAGCTGCTTCACTTTATCTTTCATAGATCCTCCTATTTATTATATTTAATAAATTTGCCCAATCTACCATTAACGACATGTTTGTCTTTAACAGCAACCTCTCCATTTAGTATAACATAATCTATCCCATCTGGTGGAAGAGTTGGATGTTCAAAGCTGGCATTATCTTTAATCGTTTCAGGATTGAAAATGGTAATGTCCGCCACATTTCCTACCTTTATTTCTCCCCTGTCGAATAATCTCAATCTTTGAGCCGGGCCTAAAGTCATTTTCCATAAAGCATCTACCATGTCTAGTCTTTTCATTTCTCTTACATAGCGTGACAGTACTTTTGGAAAGCTACCTGCCCCTCTTGGATGTCCGCTATTTTTGCGATAAACACCATCACTTCCAACAAACACAAAAGGTGCTTGAAGTGCACGGATTATTTCTTCTTCATTCATCACGAATGCAATCGCAATCATATCTGGATATTCTGTTCTTGCTTTATAAAAGGTTTCTTTTGTAGCACGTTGGTTTTTAAAAGGTTCCTCAGTAAACAAAATATCACTATATGTGCGATTCCATTTTTCAAAGCAGCCCTCATCAAAAGCTGCCGAACCAATGAAAGTGCCAAAAGCATCATAAGGATAACAGTCCGCCAAGACATCACTTCCGTTATTTCGAGCATTCTCGATGGTTTTTAGACTCTTTTCCATATAGCCATAAGCACTACAACTACCTATATGAGCTATTTGCATAGGCAACTTAGCCATAGACGATATGTCTATCAGTTCTTGAATTGATTCCACGCTTCTTTCAACATCTGATCTAAAATGAGCTGATAAAAGATACTTGTCCGAATTTAAGTTCTTAGCTAAGCGGACAATTTCTTCGGTTTCGCTACCAGGCGAGTATTCAATTCCATAAGACAAGCCAACAATTCCAGAGTCGTTTTTTTCTGCTACCAATTTCTCCATATCAAGGATTTCCTTTTCAGTAGCAGCGCGATATCGGTCGTCTATCCCTACACGGTTTCTTAAATAGTTATGCCCTAAATAAGTCATGTAATTGACTGGCGATTGATGTTTCTGTATAAATTTAATAAAATCATCCACACTTTGTCGATTCGCACCACAATTGCCTGCCACACAAGTTGTAACCCCCATCATTAATTCGTAATAGGCAATGAAAAAAGGATCTTTTTCTGTTGGGTCTATCTCCTCTTCATGCATATGGATATCAATGAAGCCAGGAGATACAATTTTGTCTGTCGCATCTATGGTCTCATTCCCTTCTTTTTGTACATTCCCTATTTCTTCAATGACTCCATCCTTTATTAATATATCTTTCTGCACGAGTGTCTTGTTGTTAAAGTCAGGCACCCATCCATTTATTATTTTCAATCGTTTCAAATATAATCCTCCTCATCTAAAATAATCAGGCAGCTAAGCTGCCTGATTATTGTTTAGCTGCAAAATGCCATCGCTATTTCACTATAAATCTTCACATAGTTATACAAATCAATTATTGGCACCATTTCATTCTCTTTATGAGAGTAGCTAATATTTCCCGGGCCTGTTATCACAGTCGGGATTTTGCCATAATAAGAGAGTGTCGCCGCATCAGTCCAACCTCTTTTCCTAGTGACTTCCGGCTTGTTTTTGAGATGTTTCTCTAAAACATTCACAACTGTCTTAACAATTTTTTCATGTGGTTCCGTGTAATGATAAATGTGATCAAACTCTCTCATTTGACCTGAATCCATCCGAATCAACTCCGCATGGAAATCCTTGTCATAAGCTTTTATGCCCTTAATCACATCATTGTATTCTTGTAATACTGTTTCTACAGTTTCTCCAACAACATAACGTCTATCAATTTTTAGCGAACAAAAATCCGCTACAGTTGAAGGTTGTGTTCCACCTTCAATTTTGCCAAAATTCATGACAGAAGGGCCCATGAACTCATTGTTTCTTTCTGATAATTTGGGGATAATATCCCTTTCAACGGCTTTGATAAAATCTGCTGCTTTCGATATGGCATTGATGCCTTCGTTTGGAACACCACCGTGTGCCGCTTTTCCCTTGAATTGGATTTCCAACCATTCAAGCCCTCTATGCCCAATAGCATATTCATAGTTCGATGGTTCTCCAACAATTGCTCCATCTGCTTTTAGACCCGACAAAACCAAGTCCTCAGTTCCTTCACTCTCTTCTTCTTCGCCTATAACAGCTGTTACAATCACATCACCTGCCAGTTTCAAGCCAGATCGTTTTAGCGCGAGGGCGGACATGATCATGCATGCCACAGCCCCTTTCATATCATTTGTCCCTCTACCCCATATGCATCCATCTTTGATTTCAGCTTTATAAGGGTCTACTATCATGTTATACGGTGGGACTGTGTCTGTATGGCCATTTAGCACCAAAGTTGATCCCGAGCCCGATCCTCGCAAGTAAATGTAGACATTCTTTCTTTCTCCATCCACACTTTTTAACTCAACTTCTAGCCCATTGTCTTGACAGAATTTATAAATAAACTCAGAGACTTCTTTCTCTCTTCCCGGTACGTCTTTATGACTTGGGATTCTAACTAAATCTTGTGTTAATTTTACGACTTCCTCTTGCGTGTAAAATTTTGTGATGTCCAAACTTATCACTCCCTTTAGAATGGACCATAATCAATAATATTCGCAATAATCAAGAACACACCACCCATTGCTATCCAAATCAAAGTCATAGGCCACAAAAATTTAAACCATTTTTCATATGGAATTTTAGCAACAGACAATACACCCATCAATGCTGCAGAAGTTGGAATGATAGAGTTGGTAATCCCATCTCCAAATTGGTATGCTGTAACAGCTACCTGTCGATTAATGCCAATAACATCCGCCAAAGGTGCCATGATTGGCATAGTCGCAGCTGCTTGCCCACTACCTGATGGAATAAAGAAATTCAAGACAACTTGTACAAAGTACATGCCTAAAACTGCAATTGCGTTTGGTAAATTGTCAATAGCTGCCGCCAATCCGTTTATAATGGAGTCAATGATATATCCATCAGTCATGACTACCAAAATACCTCTGGCAATACCAACGACCAATGCTCCAAAAACGATTCCTCTAGCGCCATTCACAAATTCTGTCGCCACTCTGCTTGGGCCAAGTTTACCGACAAATCCACCGATGATACCAATTGCCAAGAATACTGTCGCAATTTCTGTGATGTACCAGTCTAGAGAGAAAACACCGTACACGATAGCTACTAAACCAGCTGCCAAAACTAATAATGTGAAAATATGCCTTGTTTCTAGTTCAGGCAAATTGGACAAATCAATTTTCTTTCCAGCTTCTTCAATCTCAAGTTCCCTCACGATACTTCTTTCTGGATCAGCTTTGACTTTTTTCGCGTATCTCAGTAAGAAAATATTAACTAAGACCAGCATCACACCAAGGATAACAAATCTGTACGCGATTCCTGAAAACAATGGCAACTCAGAAATGCCTTGCGCGACTCCTACTGTAAATGGATTCATGAATCCTGATGTAAAACCACAGGCTGCCCCTAATGTTACCATTGCTGTTCCGACTATAGCATCATAGCCTAGCGCTCTTGCTAATGCGATACCAATTGGAACGAAGACAATTGCCTCCTCTGCCATTCCGATGGTTCCTCCGAAAATCGAGAAAACAATCGTGAACATTGGGATCATTAATAAGTCTTTGCCTTCCAACTTTAGAGCTACCCGGCTGATTCCTGCCTCAATGGCTCCAGTTGCTGTGATGATTTGAAAAGCACCACCAATTAGAAAGATAAAAAAGATTATGCCTGCTGCTGCGTTCATGCCTTTTGGTACTGCTTCAACCAGTTCAAATGGTGTGGTTGGGTTTTGTGGAACTCCATGGAATGAATCCGGATCAACCACTGTTCTTCCTGTACTCGGATCTTCCATCCTTTCAAATTCTCCAGCTGGAATAATATAAGTCATTATTGCCATGATAATGATAACTGTGAAAAGAATGACATAGGTATGTGGTACTCTTGACTTCTTTTTTTGAATCGTTGGTTGTGACATATAACCCTCCTATTTCATATTTATTTTAAGATGCCTTGTTTAATCCTCCTTTCATATAATATATTTGCTTATCTCTTCGGCACCTTTTTTTAAGATAGTGATGAAGTGGGTAAATTCTTGCTGTTGGATGGCATTTTTGGAGCCTGCCAAAGCAACACATCCATGAATTTCTCCAAACGAATTGAATATGGGGACACCAATACCAAGAGCTCCCACCAAGTTTTCCTCGTCACTGATGGCATAGCCTTGTTTTCGTATTTTCTTATATTCTTCGAGTAGTTGATCGGGATCTATAATGGTGTTGGGCGTAGTCTTTTCCATTTTTGTACTTCTAACAATTTCTTCCAATTTGTTAGTTGGCTTGTAGAAAGCCATAATGGTTTTCCCATATGCACCTCTGTTAATAGGAAAGTAAGTACCGTACTGGTAGGTGATTCGGATAGGCATGGCAATCTCGGACTCATATAGATTCATAATCTTATTATTTTCTATGACTGTATAACCAACGTTCTGTTTTGTTTCAACGGCCAATTGATCAATAATCGCTCTGATTTCCAAAAAATTGCTGTTTCGATATAGATACTTCGAACCAATATGATACATCGATGGTCCGAGGGTATATTTTTTATCCATGTTGTTCTGGACAACAAACATTTCGCGTTCAAGTTCATTTAATATGCGATGCACCGTTGTCCGATTGATGCTAAGTTTAATGCTTAGTTCCTGGGCACTATATGAAAAAGGTTTTTGAGAAAAAGCCTTTAAAATCTCAATCGTTTTCCCTATAGCTGTTAGCTTATATTTCATAAGCACCCCTTGTTCATATTGTGAACTAATGTGCGAATAATGAACTTTTAAATTATTTTAACATATTGCCCCCCTCTTGTCAACGAAAGGGGCCCGCCTTTATCTCCAACAATGAATCTAGTTCACTGTGGCTTGTTATTTGTAAATATTCCCATGCCATTCTTTGTGTAAAAATTCCATCGGGCATTTTTCTGTCGCTTCATTGTAAGAAAGTGTCTTTTTTGAATCTTTAATTGCAATAAGATATTGTTTGTAACTATCTATCGCACGATTGATAAATCCAGATTCATTACCTATTTTCCCATGGCTTGTCCACAAGACTCTGTCTACATGTTTTGCCAATTTTACGTAAGCATGGATTTGTTCATCAATTCGTTTTAAATCGACTAATGGCAAGATAGGCTCACCGTCATTAGAAAACATTAGCTCGTCACCCACATGTAAATATTTATCGTCAATCTCCACCAATACACTACATTTTGCATGCCCAGGGTGTTTTTTTACTTTAATAAGGTGATCCCCAAAACTGAAAATTTTCTGATCTTTTACCAGATCTGTTGGTTTGTATTGTTCTTGTTGGTTTTTTTCTATATAAACATCTAGAGCCCTTTGATACTCATTGCTTCCTATTACGTTAACTTGATCCAACGCCTTAAGGCCATTAATATGATCTAAATGAAAGTGACTTATAATCACATCGGTCACGGTTATCCCTTTTTCACCCAAGTATGTTTTTACTGCTTGGCTGTGCTCTCTAAATCCAGTATCGATCATCAAGGCCGTGTCATTATTTGTGATGACATAAATGTTATATCCAAACAGGGTGTTTTTCCTAGGTCCAAACACAAATTGGAAGATATCTCTTTCTAAATTAATTATCTTCATCATTTTCTCCTTTCAATGAGTAAGAAAGATTATACAAAGCCTGCATCATATTTCTTCGCCTATTCTCCAACATTCTCTCTGTTTGGGCTTTATTGATGAACGTTCCTATCAAGAACAGATCTCCTTTTTGATAGTCAGTCATAACTTCATCCGATTCCAAGAAATCATTGTAAATCACAACTGGTTTCTGACGAGACAAAATGCCTTCTCCGAAGCATTCTACTCCATTCCCATCAACAAGAAAGTGTTCATATGCCACATACTGTATCCTGTTTAACTTTGCATTAAGTTTAGCCTTGTCAATAAATAATGGGATCAATTCATTTAACATATTTATTCCTGTCCCATGTAATACCGTAATGGGAGTTTGGCTTGGCAACCTAGCATCTATTTCTAACAATTTGAATCCTTCTGAAGACAGAATTGCTTCAACATCCATAATGCCTTCAAGTCTAATTCCTTCGGCAATTCGAACGGCCATATCGGCTAATTGCTGTTTTTGAAAATCTGTCAGTTCGACTGGCATCGTCACTTTACAGCAGTCATATTTCTTGTCAACATGAATTTCTGTGATTCCATAAGTCTTATATGCACCAGGTTTTCCAATCACTTCAATGGAGTATGCTTTTCCTGTAATATATTCTTGTATCACCCAATTTTCAATGTCTTTGCATTGCAAAATGAACTGTTCTGCGTCCATTTGTGTTTTAAGTTTTATGACCCCTTTGCTACCACTTTCGTCGTTTGGTTTAGCCACATAAGGTGGTTTCCCATATGGATAGTATTGGGGAACAGGGAGTCCTATTCTTGTCATGAGTTCATCTGATCGCTTCTTTGATGAAGTTATTGCATAAGCCTTAAAATCAAACGCCACATTTATTCCATATCTTTCCGAATTTTCTCTCAGCCAGTTTAGTGCTTCCTTATTCTCCAATGCTGGCAATACTAACTTTGCCTCTTTAAGAATAGTCACTGCTCTCTTGCTCTCTTTAGTAATATCTAATTGGTAAAAATCATCGGCTTGTCTTTTTGCAATTGGATTAGTTTTCTTATCAATCAAAACAGTGCTAATACCTGCTTTTTTAGCCAAATAACAAGCTTCCAATCCTTGAAGCTTCCCACCTATAATCACTAAATCTCTCATTTGCCACTCTTTCCCTTGTATTTTTCCAGCAATTTTTTATACTCATCTATGGAACCAATAGAAAGGTCCTTGACTTTTAACACATTTCTAACTTGTTCTACCGTTCTTCCCCCACCGTCTACATCCATATAACTTTGAGCCACACCTGCTAATCCTGTTTCTGGTGGAATAATCGATGTGATCACATTTGCTCCTGCATCCAATCTATCTGATAGCCCGCGCAGACCTTCTATGTCTAAAGACGCTGGAATCAATGCTTCTGGGAAAACCAGCCGTAAAATGGCAATGGTCTTTAATTCCAAGTTATAGTCCGATTGAGGGTTGTTCTCCATAGGACTGCCTTCTTGAGGAACGAAGCTCATGACCCTCACTTGTTTGGCCCCAATTCTTTTCATTTCTATTATTGAGTCCGCAATATCTTCATATGACTCTCCTACTCCTACAAGAATTCCTTCCTCAATCAATAACCCTCTTTTTTTCGCTTGAATCTTAGAAGTCATTCTTCTATCATAATCTTGGCAAACTCTAAGTGTTTTGAATAATTCCTTGTTATGCGTTTCTTGATATAATGCAAACCAATCCATCCCAACGGCTGCAATGTCATCTAGATTTTGCTCTGTCATGACACCTGGCGAAAGCATCATGGGAATATCTGTTGCGTCTTTGATGTTTTTAGAAAGCTCCACAATCTCTGAAAAATTATCTTTTTGGTATTCCGGGTCCTCACCCATTGTCAGATCAATTAAGTGTACGCCTGATTCTACTAATGATTTTGCTAAACCGAGGACTTCTTTTGGTGATTTTCTGTATCGTTGGATGGCATTCTCTTTCCGAAAATAGCAAAAATTACAGTTATTTTGACAATATGTGGAAAAATAGACAAATCCATACAAATAGATAGCATCCTCAAAGTTATTAAATCTCAATTCTCTTGCGGCTGTCATCAATAACTCTTGATCCTTTTTATCTTTAATCGCCAACAATTTAATAATATCTTGTTTTGTAAGTTCTTTTCCTATTAATGCTTTTTGGATTTCTATCATATTTAACCTCAGTATTATTTATTGGCGAGGAGCCCGAGAGTCTCACTCGGCTACACAGATTTAGAGTCTGTGCGATCCATCCGATCCGCCCCCCATAATTAATTATTGAATTAGCTCAGCCAGCATGGCAATCGTGCCTATTTGCAAGCAATCATGTATGATTATTTGCTCCATGCTCGCTTTCTTGTCTGGTTTTATAGAAAGAGGTACTCCTGGTGATGAGAATACAACTTTTTCATTTAGTTGATTCAATGCCAACCAACCTCCTTCAGATGTTGCGTCAAATACAAGTTGAAATCTTTTGATTGTATCCATTTTTGTGATTGCTTCAATGCCGTACTTAGCAATGAATCCCTCTGCTTTTCGTTGTATTTTATCATAAACGCAAGGTTTAGCCTTTTTCTTTAGTAAAATCTTAACTGCTTCTTCTCCCAGTCTGCCACACCCTAACACAAGTACCGATTTATTCGCTAAAGTTCCGTTCGAAAGTTTCTCTAATATGGCAATATATCCTCGAGCGGTGGCGTGATCATTCTCCGATATTTTATTTCTTTTCAAATGCCAAGATATATATCGATTGTCATCTGCCATGAATAGGATTGATGCATTTTGGGTTATTGCCTCATGTATGCCAGCTACATCTCTTTCCTTGGTAATAAATGCTCGGAACCCAGACTGATTCAACACGCTGTTCAATGCTTTTGAGAAACCTTCAATGATGCCCAACCCTGATTCGAAAGGAATAATTGCAATAGATTCTTCTGATGCACATGCCAAAATTTGTTGTCGATTCATGCCGTTTATCTGCCCCATTAAATCAATGAAGCTCATTCCAGTAAGCTTTATGAATTCTTTTTCATAATTTGATATGTTCTGACTTACGTCATATACCCATTCATTGATCAGTCTTGTCATTATTAGACTCCTCTTCTTTCAAAGTTTTCCCATAATGCGCAGAAAAAAAAGTCTTTGAATACTTGTCTAGTTTCCATTGTGGCACCTTGCAAGACTCACAGCCCACAACCGCCCATTTATTACGCAACCATCTTGCTGCTCTTGATTTTTTAGAGTTGTAAGCTCTAAAAAACTCACCGCAATGCGTTGTGATTTCAATATAATTCCCTTTTAAAGCTACTTCTTTAACGCCATGCAATCTACCTGTTCTAGATGGCCAAAGTTTCATTTTCTTTATGAGGAGATACAGATCCGTGTATTTTCTATAATATCTTTTCTTCTCTGTTGACAACACCCATCATCTCCTTCGCAGTTTTTACAGCTTCCAATACATCGGCCGCATACCCATCTGCTCCTATCTTTCTTGCCCACCTTGGCGTACAAGGAGCTCCTCCTACCAATGTTTTGTACTGATCTTTCATTCCTTTTTGTCTCAATAGCCGTTCAACTTTCTTTTGTTCCATCAATGTCGTGGTCAACAACGCACTTGTGGCTATGATGTCAACCTCTTGTTTTTTGGCTTCTTCAACGATTTTAGATGCAGCCACATCCCGACCCAAATCAATCACTTGAAAACCTGCTAATTTGAATCCAGTCGCGATAATAATTTTCCCAATATCATGAATGTCTCCTTCTACTGTTGCAATTAGAATTTTCCCAAGCGGTTCTCCTGAAGAAAGCTTGGAATGTCCATAGATTTTTTCCAGAACATCTTTCACGATGAAGCTAAAATGAATTAACTCTGGAATAGACAAATCTCCTCTTTCAAACTTTTCACCCATGTATCGATTGCCATCCGAAAAACCTGCTAACATGTCTTCAATCGCGTGTTGATCATTTCTACACAATACCTCATCCACCCATGTAGCTACTTCGTTTTCATTGGCGTTTAATATCATCTTTTTCGATTTTTCTGCTAAGTCAATATACTCCATCTCCTAACCTCATTCAAGTCGATAGTCTGATGCCATCGTAATAGGTCAGTCCTCTTCCAATTCTTTTGATATTAGTTGTTTGTCCTTTGATCATCGCGATTCTTTCGAGCCCAAATCCTAAGCCTACCCATGCATCAAAAACTCCCCATTGATGATCTAAAGGATGAGGCCCATATGAGCATGATGCCACCTCCATACCATCTATTTCAATATCTATGGTTGTTTGGTAAACCTCTGACTTTTCAACCACTAATTTGTAGGTGTCAATCTCCAATATTTCCATGGCTCTTTTAGCTAAATATTCCAGTCGTTCAACTTGTCCTCCATTTTCAAATCCTCCATACTCAACCAAGTTTAGCATCGTGAATTCGTTGAGGTGCTGTGCCCCTTGACTTTCTTTTCTGAAGCAAGAACCGCATTCAAATATTCGAATCGGTGTCTTGGTCATCTTATTCATTTCCTTCATCATTATGTATAGATTCGGAGCAAGCATCGGTCTTAAACATTTGTTTTTGTCCACCCAAAACACTTGACTAGTAAGAGGGTGGTCTTGAGTAATTGTCATTTTCTTTAACATTTCTCTTGAAATAATTGCTGGCGTGCTAACTCGAGAAAATTTTTCTTCATCAATCAACCATGATGACATTTTATTCTGTAAATGTTGTAAAACTGGTAGATGGCCTGATTCCAATCTGTTTTTAAGTATTTGCTTATTTTTTCTGACCAACTGGCTTTCCATTTGCTTAAAAAGATCATCCCTTGTTTGTTCATCACTAAAAGATTGAATCAAATGATCCATCCCCCCATCCAATTCTTTCAATCTTTGCTTTTGTACTTCTGTAAAGTATAATTTCATTTTACATCTCCTACAGTCTAATCTCGCCTTCTGTGAGATGGCTTTTTGCTTTTGATAAGTGTTTTATAATTCTAAGCCCTATCGAAGAAATGAAGACCAGTTCTGTTTCATGTATTGATTCATCATACACTCTCAGATCAATTCGTTCGTTAACTGTACTTACTTCTAGAATGCCTTCGTCTGTCTCGATAAACCCTTTGATTCGGTAAGTGTGTGGTGTGATTATTTTTAGAAATTCCCTGAGTTTAGTGATAGATTCGCATTTTGGATCTTTGATCCTAACTGTCGTCAACCTATTGTCAGGTGTGTTGACACTTTCTGTTGTTTCTTTGGAAGATGGTTTCAAAATGCTCAAAATCTCATCGTAATCAGCCCGACAATAATGAGTTTCATAGATCGGCATCGCCTGGTCAATATTAAAGATACTATCATATATAACTGACAGCTCTTTTTGTTCAACCAAGTCCGTCTTATTTATAATGACCGCACTTGCGTAAGCAATTTGTTGCTGGATAGCTGGAAACACATCCAACATTTTAACAAAGGTCTCTGCATTGACAATCGCAATGGATCCCATGTAATGATAAGGTTGTTTGATTTTGGGTTCTAAAACCTTTAAAATTTGCCCCATATTAGATGGGTCCGCAAGACCAGAAGCTTCTATAAAAAGATAGTCTAACTCGTACGCCGACATTGTGATGAGGCTCTTTAGAAAATGTTCTTTAAGGCAAGCACAAAAAATTGAACCATTGGATAATTCAGACAAAGCTATCCCATCTTTCTTAAGCAATTTGCTATCAATATTTGTCTTTCCAAATTCATTGACAACAACGCCTATTCGTGTTTTATCAAAATGCTCTAATAGTGCATTTAACATGGTGGTTTTACCAGACCCAAGAAAACCTGTGAGTAATATTACTTTTATCATTTGTTCACCTCTTGTCGACTTCATATAATTATATCTAAACCAGTTGTCTCTGTAAAGCAACACTGAAAAAGCTAACCGTTCAATGCCCTGATCAAACCGTTAGCTTTATCTCTTAGTTCTAATTCATAAAGGCGCTATCCTTGCTTCTACTCCTCGCAGAAGCTTAGATACCCGCTCTTTCTTTGAATTTCTCTACAGAATTGATTTGTATCCCGAGTAGTTTTGCTATTTTGAATTTGGCTTCCATTCCTGCATTAGCTTCTGCGCAAGGTTCTACATGTGCAAGTCCTAATCCAAGGTCTTCTCTAACTTCAGACATGGTTACCACATCACATAATTCTTCTAGAGTTACATTTAGCTTCTCAGCAACGTAAGCTTTTGCCTCATTGATTTTCATCTTTTTGGCGAGTTGCAAACGCATAACCAGATCTCCGGCTGTGCGTACACCACCCATGCTTGCAACGATGCCGTGAGTCGCTTCTGCCCCTAGTGGATCGCCTACGCCTACCTACAACCCATCTATTTTTCCAATCTCTATCAAAGCTTTATCCGCTCTAGCCACAATATCAGTAGGTAAGTTTTCAACCATTGGGATTCCACATACACCCATACCTACATTTGCATGCACCGGAATACTAGCTGCTTCAGTACAAGCTTTGACAAAGGTGCACACTCTGCCAATATTCCACGGAAAACTCTTATTGCTATTTGTATTGACAACGACTCCAAATATGCTCCCGCCAGCTTCTTCAACCATTTTAACTTGTTTATGCGGATAAAGTCCTGCCAACCTTACATCTTTGTATTTGAGTTTGCCATGCATGCCAAGCACGAATTCTCCTGCCATCCCAATTTCCACAGGCATATCTGGAAATCTTTCATTGATGATTTCAGTCGCTTTCAATGCCGCCAAGAAATCAGCGTCACCAGCTGCCCCACTGGTATCTAGCATGAATGCATCTGCTCCCACATCATGCATTTGCTCAGCTACATAAACCATATCTCTAACCGCGTGTTCGACTGCTTCTTCTTGTGCTGTCATCGCCTCTTTTATCTTCCCTTCAGGTAGAAGTACCGCCCAATTATCAACCGGACCATCTGGTTTGGTGTAGAAACCCAAGTTAGGCATTGCCCCATAGAATAGAGGCATTGTACATTTGTTTAGAGCCTGCTTTAATACGGTAGCCTCTCTTTTCGCGACCCCTTTGACCGTCTTATAGTTATAGTCACTATACCCGATATCCACTGAATCACAACCTAGGAGGCGCTCATGTATCATAGCGTTCGTGTCTCTAGATGTGGGAATGCCACATTTTGTGTTGATCTTATCTGATCCAGAGTCGTTTGAGGTAACCACTTGCATGCCATGTTCAACACCAACCAAACTGCCTGGCATGGCTATAATTTGATACAATTTTTCTTTTTCTTCTTCTGTCAATGGATCGATTTTGCCTCTTTTCGCTGCGTCTTGAACGCCAGCTTCTATATCTTGTCTAATTTCCTCTTCGGTCATATAGACAATGGCACCATCTCCCATTCGAGTAAAATATTTCTTGCTTTCACTCATCCTTTTTCTCCTTTCTTTTGTTTTAGATTGTTAGAGGTTTCCAATCCATCCCAACAACGTATTTACAGCCTCTGATGCATCTTCGCAATAAGCATCTGCACCAATTCTGTCAGCCCATCTTTTGGTAACTGGGGCTCCTCCTACTAGTGTCTTGACCTTGCCTTTCAACCCTTCTTTCGCTAGAAGCTCTTCTATCTTTTTTTGTTCAGTCATTGTTGTTGTCAACAATGCGCTGCTACCTAGAAAATCGGCGTTGAACTCTTTGACCTTTTCAACAAACACTTTTGCAGGGACTTCTCTTCCTAAATCATGTACGGTTACACCATTGGTTTTTATCAACGATGCCACAATACCTTTTCCAATATCATGTACATCCCCTTCGACTGTTCCTATTACCATTACACCTTTAGGTTTCACATCTTTTACGTCCATTTTGCCCTCAATCTCTGCTGTTGCAACTTTCATTACTTCAGTCGAAAACATTAATTCCGGCAAAAACACTTCTCCACTTCCGAATAAGTCTCCCAATTCTTTCATTCCAGCACTAAAACCATCGCTTAACAATTCCAATAAATTTACTCCTGTATCTTCCGCTTCTTTCAGAGCCTCTAGCGCAAGATCTTCGTCGGCCTCCAGAATTGAGGTTTTAGCCTTTTCAAGTATTAACTCTTTTGACATGTTTTCCTCCTTTTTATTTATTTGTTTTCTTTTTATAAGCTTGGGTGATGACTTCAATCAATTCTTCTTTACTTGGTATTAAAGAGATCCATTTTTGCTCTCCGTCCACACACATCGTTGGTAAATTTGTTAGTCCCATTTTCATTGTTCTCGCAATGTCTTTTTTGATATTGTATTTGTAGACACGGTACTCTGAAATGTCTTTAATCGCTTCATAATTGTCACTGACTACATTAACCATATAAGTACATGCCGCGCATTGATCTGGATCTAAAGTAAATATTTCAATCAGCACTTTGTCCATTTTATCATATTCAGGTATTTCAATTTCGATATCTGCAAAACTAACACTTTCATAGTTTTTTATCATTTCACGTACAGCTTCTGGTGTTTTAACTGCTTGTGCTGCCGCAATGGTATTTTCTATAGGTGTGTCGTAAGGCATGTCGCATCCAGGACTAATGATTAAGTTCTTATGATCCATACTGTCTAATAAATCAATCACACCTTTCATATTGTCTTGTTGCGTGCCATAAAGCATTGTGGTTGTGAGTGGAATATTTCCACCAATCGCAATATTATACTGATCTGTGATTTTTTTTGCTTTAACCATGTCAACGTTCTCGTCAACTGAAACACCATCGGGACTCATTTTACACATGGATTCTATTTGCTTGGTGGCATTTCCACAAACGAAGAAATTTGAATAAGCTCCTTTTGACCTAATAAATTCAAACACGTTGGTAAACGAAGGTGCCAAAAGTTTGTCGATATGTTTCGGCGATATCTGGCTTACCAACGGATCTACGACAGCAATTACTTCCATCCCCGCATCAATATACATTTCCGCCATTTTACACGCTACTTCTCCACAAAATTCAATAAGATTCGTGACATAATCTGGATCAGAAATCATATCCATGAAAATGCCTGTTCCTCGAAGATGGGAAGCCAGGGTAAAAGGACCGCAAATCAGCCCATATAATGCGACATCCTCACCAATCTCTCGATGGATTCTATTCATGACCTCTAAAATCATCGGTAATCGGCCAGAATTTTCGTCTGGGATTTCGCATCGACATGGAATAATCTTTTCATTTGCCAATGGATGAGACTTTACTGAAGGTGGGTTGTCTTTAGCCCACAGCAAATCACATCCCAAAATCTCAGCTTCAACTTGCAAATCAAACATTGTCGTCATGCCATCGGGCACGTACAACCGATGTACTTCCATCAAGGACTCAAACAATTTATCTCCATCAGTTAGGACTTCCTCTGCTGTATAGCCTTTTAGTTTTCCAGCATGGACTCCTGCAAACGGTACCCAAGGCACTTGCTCAACTGTCTCATGTCTCAGTGTTTTTATAACTAAATCTTTGCCCATTTTTTCCTCCTTTTATTATACTCTGCTAGTTATTATACCGCCTTGGTACATGAAGATATAGGACTCAATCTATCAGTTTTGGTAATTTTATTATGTATTGTATTTTAAATTGATCTTGATCCTTTTTTCGTGTAAAATCTTCATAAGCATCATTCTGATAGGAGGGACCATGACTACTAAAGAAAATCATAAGTCGCTTACACTTCAACACTTGAGCTCTTTTACTGAAATCACGCAAATTCCCATAACCCTTTTCAATAGCGATCATACGATTCAGTGGGGAACAGATCCACACAAAAAATTTTGCACTTTGTTTAGTCATTACCAAGATCCTTCAAGTTCTTGTCGTCTGAATCTACGCTCTGCAGCAGCCTTTTCCCACAATCTTGTCGACCCCTATATTTTTACATGTCCCATTGGGCTCGTCAATTTTGCTTTGCCTGTTTCTTTTTCGGAGACAGATTTTGGCTATTTGATTGCTGGACCCATTGTAATGGGTAGTATTAGAGAAAGCACGATCTCAAGCATTTTGGAATCTTATTCCTCAGAATATGATCAAGTATCTCAAATTCTATTTTCGTTAGTCCGTCAAAAAGTCTATTCTCCTGATGAAATCGCACATTTGGCTAATCTATTCTATTGCTGTACAACTGTACCCTCATTGCCATCTACTGACAGCAACCCTAATGCTACACAGGTGGGTGTTCTGAAAAAACAAATCGAAGATCGTGATATTGATGGGATTCCAAAAATTTCATATCCTTTTGAACTGGAAAATCAATTATTGGTGCAAACGAAAAATGGTGACTTTTTGAATGCCAAAATCACTTTAAAAGAATTGCTACACCAAATTGCCCTAATCGAAGCTGGTGACATTGAAGCTATCAAAATCAAGCTCATAGGCATTTATGGTGTTCTAGCAAGAAACATTGCCAACCAAGATCCATTGTTTCATGATACGATGGATCTTGATGTAGAAGATATCTATAAGCTTGATCAAGTGGCCAATTACGATCAACTTCTCAAAGTAGCTACTTCTTTTATTGAATTCTGTTGCAGTAAAGCCTTCATTTACTCGTATAGTGGCGATTCTGAAACACTTAAACAAGCACTTCATATTATCCATATGAAATATACAGAGCGTTTGACCCTTCAAGATATCGCTTCTTCTGTTCATGTAAATCCCGCTTATTTATCAACCTTGTTCAAAAAGGAAATGTCTATTTCCTACACAGATTATATCAATAGACTTAGAATTGACAGAGCCAAAATCCTTCTTTTCAAAACTGATCTCAGTGTCATTGAAATTGCTACCCAATGCGGTTTTGCAGACCAAAGCTATTTCACAAAAGTTTTTAAAAGAATTGAATCATGTACTCCAAAATCATATCGGGCATCAAAAGACTTGTTGTCTTGATGCCCGATATGACCTTACAAAACAGGGTTCCCATTATGGTCCCATCCCATATATTCATAGTGCTTCTTGATCATACTCTCTGTATCCAAGGTGTTCCCAGCCAATGGTCCTTCTTTGAGTGGAGGCGTACCCTCTAAGCGACCGATTAATAGGTTATCCATTGGACGAATCCCTTCACGAATGTTAAAAGCTTGCCTCAATGATTGAATCCGTCTTCCTACTTCCATGTAATCGTCAGGCGTGTAATCCCAACCAGTAACAGCATTCAAATAGTCAAACAAAGGCCAATGGTTTAAGCCTGATGCAAGTGCAAACAAGCATCCTCCTGCACCGTCTAATACTTGTTTGACACAAGCGCTCGCTGCTGTTTTAAGACCCACTTCTTTTTTGTTTAGAAAGTCGTCTTTTTTTAAGCTCCCTGCTTTAACTTTCGGTGCCCATGATACAAACTCCCACAAGTGCATGGCATTGTAATACATCGTTGCGCCTATGGTATGTCTGCCCGGAGTGGGGTCAGCTGAGAAATGTATACCAAGTAACGGATCCATTCTTGGATCGTGCATTCCCGGTTCTTGACCTCCAATATGCATGGCATAAGGGGCTGCAACCTCACCAATCCTTTCTACAGCTTTTTTCACACCATCCGAAAATATCTTCCCTGGTCCTTTTCTATAAATCATTTGCTCTAGCAAGACTTTAATCGCTGAGGTGTTTCCCCATTCTAAGCTCAGGCCTCCCATGTCTTTTGAAGAAATAACCCCTTGTTCAAAACACTCCATGGCAAAAGCCACCGTATTTCCTGCAGAAATACTATCCATTCCACCTCTATTTAGAATATCATTAATGGCAAATAGACTGTCTAGGTCGTCATTCATCAACAACGGCCCAAAAGCATTAATGGTTTCATATTCCGGTTTGTGAGATTGTTGACTTTTCATGTTTTCTATATCTGTCACGTCGCATATCCCACCGCATCCTATAATGCAACTATGACATCTGTACTTTTTCGTCTCTTTCGCAATGATTTTATCTGGATTCAATCGCCGATATTTTTTTAATGGATAGTCTTTTATCGAGCCTTTCCAATTCTTTACAGGATTGTCCCCATTTGGCATCCCAAGTGTGTTGTTCGATATGGTTCCCCATCTTTTCATTGCCGCAACTGTCATTGCACCATCTATCGGTCCATGTTTTTTCTGTTTGGCACTTAAGAATCCCATGAATGGCAACATGTTTCCTTTGACGAATGAAGGAAGCTCTGATTTTTTTACTTTGGAAGCATATGCTTTTGTGAGTTCTTTAGTGCGATCTGCGTTATGGGCTTTTATACTGTGTGATCCTTCCAAAACGAGGGCTTTAAGGTTTTTAGACCCCATTACAGCTCCCACGCCTGATCTAGCCGCATACCTGCCTCCATCATTAGATATCCCCGCAATCAACGATTGGTTTTCTCCAGCAGGTCCAATGGTTGCCACAGCCAAATTCCCATTCTGGCGATACTTCGATAATAGCCATTTCTCTGATTCAATGGCGTCTTTTCCCCATATATCTCCACCATCAATAAATCTTACTTTTTCATCTGCTATATGTACATAAATAGGTTTTTGTGATCTTCCTTGAAAAAAAATGCCATCGTAACCACATTTCTTAATCTCGATGGATAAGTTCCCGCCACAATTAGCATCTCCCCAACCTTGGGTTAATGGTGATTTTGTCACAACCGACCATCTGCCAGTCATTACACTTCCTGTCCCTGTCAATAGGCCACTCATGAACCCAATCATATTTTCAGGACCTAAAGGATCAACGTTTTCTGCCATATGATTGAACAGATAATATGCTCCTAAACCTGTTCCAGACAGGTATCTTTTGTATGTGGATTCTTCTATTATTCTCTCTTCGACGGTTCTATCGGTCAGATTAATGTGCAAAATTTTCCCCATATATCCATTGCTCATCATGTCTCCTTTTTCATCCTCCTGATATAAAAGATACAAAGCTGACAATATCTCCTTCTTCAAGGGGGGTATCTAGTGATGCCTTTTCATTGTTGACATAAGCAAATACAATTGAACAGAATAAAACCGGAATCCGAAGTTTTCGGTACACATCTCTCAATTTGCTACCCGGATTCATTTCAAGATATCCATCCTCATCCACATTATCTCGATGAAGGAAATGTGGCAGGTAGATTTTAATCTTCATCCGCGCTCCCTCTTATCAAATGCAATAATCTAATAAAGTCTTTCTTTGACATGATCTTTGGAACAGGGTACGCAGGATTGCCTTCTTTCTCAATGCGTTCAGCTAAATATGGAATATCTCGTTTCCTAATCACACTTAACTTGTCAGGCAATTCTAATTTACTTCTCAAATCCTGAATTCTGTTGATGAATATCTCTGTCATAGATTCATCAGACTCTTGCTCACTCCCTAATCCTATTTCTCTAGCCATCAACGCTAACTTTTTCATCGCCTTTTCTTTGCTCTCTTCTAACACATAGGGTAGTACCACAGCATTTGCCAACCCATGGGGAGTTTGATAGACTCCTCCTATCGTATGTGCTATTGCATGAACATATCCTATAGAGGCTCTTGTAAAAGCACGTCCAGCATAATTAGAAGCTTTGAGCATCTGCATCCTCATAGCCTCATCGTCACCATCTTCAAATGATTTTTCCAAACAATCAAAAATTATCCTAGTCGCTCTAATTGCACAATCATTTGTGTACTCGGTCCCATGCCACCCTATGAAGGCTTCCACAGCATGCGTCAAAGCATCCATACCAGTAGATGCTGTTAATGACTTAGGTAGTGTTTTTAACAACAGTGGATCCAGACAATACGCTTCAGGCATAATTTTAGGATCTAGTATGACAAATTTTTCGTTTCTGTCATTGAGTATAACCGCCGCAAGAGTCGCTTCTGAACCGGTTCCTGCAGTCGTCGGAATTGCAAGTAAAAATGGCGGTTTTTTTCTAATTTTGAATAGTCCTTTCATAGCTTCGACTTCTTTTTTGTTGGAAATTTTTGCGCCAATTATTTTTGCGCAATCTATAGAAGAGCCTCCACCAAACGCAATGATGCAATCACACGAATTCTCTTTATAAATAGCTGCGCCTTCATTCACATTCGCAATTGTTGGGTTTGGCTGAACCCCATTGTAAATGATATAATCAATGCCATTGCGTCTAAGTGAATCTATGACCTCATCGATAATCTGAAGCATCAACAAATGTTTGTCCGTCACTATTAGGACTTTCTTTAATCGCTTTTCTGTCAACAAGGTGTGAATCTCGCTACTCTTCCCTGCCCCTACTAATTCAACAGGCTCAGGAAAGCGCATCCCCTTAGTGAGTAGTTTGAATAACAAATGCCTCGATCTAATAACAAATGTATTCATAGTTTTCTCCTGTTTTATTTTTGAATGAATGTCCCCTTGTTATAGTCTTCAAAAGCTTTGTTTAAGTCTTCTTTTGAACTCATCACAATTGGTCCGCCCCAATGAATTGGTTCATTCAATGGTTTGCCCGCAAAAAGAAGAAAAGATGCATCAGATTTCCCAGCTATTTCAACTTCATTTCCTTCATCGAGAATGACTGCATTTCCCGGTCCAACTTCCGTCTCGTCTTCCGGCAAAAATATATTGCCCCGATAAACATATACGACAACTTTCTTGTCCTCTTTGATTCCATGTCTAAAAATAGAACCTGCTTGTAAGCTAATATCAAAATAATCACATGGGACAACCAGCTCTTGAACCGGACCTGTCGTATCCATGAATTTACCAGCAATCACTTTTACTTTAATTCCACTTTTTAAATAGACTTCCGGAATTTCTTTCGCTTTAATCTCACGATAACGCGGCTTCATCATTTTCTGTTTTTCTGGCAAATTGACCCAAAGTTGAAATCCTTCCATCCCTCCAGGGCTTTCTTGTGGCATTTCTTGATGAATTACGCCACCCCCCGCTGTCATCCACTGTACATCACCTTCGAAAATCACGCCTTCATTTCCCATGCTATCCCCATGCTCAACAGAGCCTTTCAACATATAAGTTACCGTTTCTATCCCACGATGTGGATGCCAAGGAAATCCAGCCATATAATCCTTTGCTTCTTTTGATCCAAAATGATCAAACAATAAAAACGGATCAAAATCGGGTAGCTCATGATGTCCAAAGACACGCTTCAGTTTAACACCAGCCCCATCAGATGTTGATTGAGCTTTCACCATTCTTTTCATTTTCTTAAATCCCAAAACCCGTCACCTCTTTTTTTGACTTGTTTAATACAGTTTCATTTTACCATTTTACATACAGCTATTCAATGGACGATATTTGTGTGATATAATAATGGATCAAACAAGGAAGTGAGCATGATGAATCAACTACTAATAAATTTTATCCTTAAAAATAAAAAATCAACCCGGAAAAACATCGGGTATATTAGCGCTGCCACAGGTGCTATTTGCAATCTTTTCCTATTTATAATTAAATTAACTGTAGGATTAATTGTCAACAGCATCTCTATAACAGCAGATGCTTTCAATAATTTATCTGATTTAGGTACTAACATTGTTTCATTTATTGGTTTTACCTTTGCAGACAAGCCCGCTGACAAAGATCATCCATTTGGACATGGCCGATTTGAGTATGTATCTGCTATGATCATTTCTATCATCATTCTCATCTTCAGTTATGAACTCATTAAAACGTCATTTGCCCGTGTTCTAAACCCAACACCTGTTGTATTCCGTTGGTATATTGTCATCATTCTAATTGTATCTATTTTGATTAAATTATGGATGGCTTTATTTAACAAAACTCTAAACAAAAAAATCGCTTCTTACAATCTTAATGCCATTTTCATTGACAGTGTTGCTGATGTTATGGCAACAAGTTTGGTTTTATTATCTTTTATCTTGGCTGGCCATGTTTCTTTCCCTGTGGATGGTTTTGCTGGTATTCTTGTTGGTTTGTTTATCGCATACAATGGCATTCAAATATTCAAAGATACTTTAAACTCCCTCATAGGACCACCACCTAAAACTGAATTCTACGATGAACTCATTAACCACATTAAAAGCTTTGATCATATTACTGGTGTTCACGATCTTATCATTCATGATTATGGGCCAGAGACAAAGCTGTCCACCATCCATGTTGAAATGGCTTCTACTTTTACATTTTCTGAAGCGCACAATATCATCGACGCCATAGAAAATAGTGTAAAGGAATCATTTGGAATTGAGCTTGTCATTCACGTTGACCCTGTACAGGATCACAATAATCAAACTTTTTTGTTCCAACATATTCTTGATACAATAAAGTCCGACTATTCAAGCATCCTTAACATTCATGATTTTCGTATTGTCAATGAACGTGGCAAGAAAGTCGTCATTTTTGATGTCTTAGTCCAAGACACAATGACTAATTTTGACATTAAAAAACTAAGGAAAGAAATCCTGCAAAGATTTCATCATCATTGCCCTGATTATCGTGTCATCATTAACATTGAAAAGGAAGATACTTTCGTATATCAATAAAAGCTGCAAAAAGCAGCCTTTAATGAATATCTCTATAGAAATATGGTTTTCTGAAGTGAAGTAACGGTTTGTATTTTATGCGATTACTCGGAAATAACCTGGATGTTTCTTTTAAGTGGACAAACATTTTTATACTTCCTTCCAACCTTTCAGAGTAGACCCTATCATCCGGCTTTTCAAAAGCATTCGGCCCAAAGATCCCAGAAAATCCTGCACTACCACCTCCTACATAATTCGCATGCATCACATAGAAATTGTTCTGTCTTCCTCTGTCCATTGCAAGTGACCACAGTAAGGTGTTATCGTCATCATAGAATCTATTATATTCTCTTCCATCTTTCTCTGTAACCAACAATAGGTCGATGCTACTCAAAGCTAATACCCTAGCAGGTTCCATTCTTGTTAACTCATCACCAAACAGGAATCCTAATCTCCCATATTCAGTGTCTAGAAACACTGGTTCCTCACCATATTCATCAAATTCATGCTGTGTTGAAAATATCCGCTTGTACTCGCCTACGATGCCATTTTTGCCAATAAGGTATACCCGATTGCTTGTTTTTCCTTGTTCATTAATCTTCCCGCTCACAACCACATATGCCTCATAGTTTGATAAGATCGGACACAGTTCATCTGCAAGGATTCTCACCTCTTCAGGTGTGACTGATTTGTCTATGCCGCATAATATGTTTTCTGGAAACAGTATGAGTTTTGTATTTGTGTTCAACTCATTTACCATCCACTTTTTTATCAACTTTTTGTTCTGAGCAAAACTGCCAATATCACTGCTCTTCAACTGAATAACAGCGACTTGTATGTCTTCTCCTTTAGGCAATTTGTTTTTTGTCTGCTTGAAGTACCAGGTAGGATTCCACACAAACGTGTGTCTGGATAATTCTTTGTAGAAATCCTTCTTCTCCAATTGTTGGACTTCTGATACCTCAATATCTGCAATAGCCATTCCTTCATTATTCGCAACAAAATCTAATACCATCCCTTTTTCATCTATGATACATCCTTTGGCATTGAATTTTGTTCGGCGTTCTTGCCCACCTCTGTTCGACACAACCACTGGGATCTTGTGCTCATACGCTCGAGTCATCCAAACGGTAGATATTTCTGATTCCCCAAACCAATTTGAAGGCGCACAAATGATTTGACAACCTCTTCTTTTTAAGACAGCACATGTTTCTTCAATGTTCATATCGAAACAAATGGCCATGCCTATTTTCCCAATTTTTGTATCGAAGGCCTCAAGTGGCAAATCACCGTCAGATGCCCATAAGGAATCTGCAATAAACTGATTCATCTTCCTGTATTTTCCAATGTAGCCTTCTGGTCCCACCAAGGCAGATGCATTGTAATAGATATCCTCTTCATCTTTTTCAGCCAATCCAACAACGATGTACATGTCGTGTTTGCGTGCTAGCTCTACTAATTTATTTGTGGTAGGGCCAGGAATACTTTCAACTAGCTCGCTTATATCTTTCCTGTCTTCAAATATGTACCCTGTTGTACACATCTCTGGCAAAACTGCAAGCTTCACATCTTCTTTTGACGCACTTTCAATCAAACTTTCTATCTTTTTCCAATTCTCTTCATATTGCCTATGTCTCGGAGTGAACTGCATGGCTGCAACTTTTACTTTCATATTACCTCCTATATGAGCATACGGTTATGTCTTATATTTTATTCAAATATTGAGAGTTTTTCAAGCTATTCGAGTAAATCATTTCTTAATATTCTTAATAAACTATTTATATATTCTCAAACTGTTCATACCACATGCTTTCGAGGATCGAATCAACCCATTTGCTTTGATAATCAAAGTTTTGAATTGACATGCCTTGTACCAAGTCATATACTTTGAATGTCAAAATAATTATTTATAAATTGGAGGAAACTATGACATTTGAAAAAGTAAAAGAAATATTGATGGAAGAACTTGGTTTAGAAGATACAATCAAACTCTCAGATAATCTTAAAGATGATCTTGACGCGGACTCTCTTGACCTTGCAGAGGTTGTTATTAATCTTGAAGATGTATTTGAGATTGAAATTCCAGAGGAAGACTATCCGAAGTTTAAAACAGTTAAAGACATTGTTGATTTCATTGATTCTAAAATCAAGTAGGCTTATCCATGCTTAGTACTGGTTTATGTAATCAACTTCAGATAAAATACCCTCTGTTTCAAGGAGGTATGGCGTGGATCTCTGATGCAGAACTTGCAGGCGCTGTCTCCAATGCTGGCGGCTTGGGTATTATTGCTGCTGGAAATGCACCTCCTGAGTGGCTTGAGGAGGAAGTGTATAAAATAAGAAAGCTGACAGATAGACCTTTCGGTGTGAACATTATGCTTATGAGTCCTTATAAAGATGCTGTAGCTGAGGCCGCAGCTTTTTTAGAAGTTCCTGTTATTGTAACTGGTGCCGGAAGTCCTGGGAAATACATGCCTTTATGGAAATCAAAAGGCATAAAAGTTTTCCCGGTTGTCCCGACAGTGACAATGGCTGTCCGTCTTGAAAGAACTGGTGCGGATGGATTGATATGCGAAGGAACCGAAGCAGGTGGACATATTGGCGAATTAACCACCATGGCTTTGATCCCTCAAGTCGTCGATGCCGTTCGAATTCCTGTTGTTGCTGCTGGTGGCATTGCTGATGCAAGGGGTTTTGCTGCTGCCCTTATGCTTGGTGCTTCTGGTGTCCAAATTGGCACTCGTTTTTTAACCGCTTTTGAGTGCAATGTCCACCCAAATTATAAACAAGCAATTCTTAACGCAAAAGATACCGATGCGGTTGTAAGCGGTCGTAGCACAGGTCATCCTATCAGATGTCTACGCAATCGACTTACATCAAAAATCAAGAAGATGGAGAAATCAGGTTCAACTATTGAACTGATTGAAAAAGAAGGCGCTGGCGCTCTAAGGCTAGCTGCTGTAGAAGGCGATGCTCGATCTGGTTCTGTCATGGCTGGTCAAATTGCCGGTCTTGTCAAACAAGAATCCTCATGTGAGGAAATTATTACTGATCTTATACAAGGAACAGCCAATTTAATAGGAGGGTTTCAACTTGAAAAATAGTCAAGGAAAAATTTCATTTATTTTCCCTGGTCAAGGTGCCCAGTATATCGGTATGGGACAGAGTCTTCATGATGATTTTCCAGCTGCTAGATTTGTTTTTGAAGAAGCCAACGATACACTCGGATATGACTTGAAAAAAATCTGCTTCGAAGGCTCTATCGATTTGCTTTCTAAAACAGAAATCACCCAGCCTGCTATTCTAACAACTAGTATTGCCATCTTACGTGTTGTTGAATCTTTGGGACTTCAAGCAGATTTCTGCGCTGGTTTAAGTTTGGGTGAATATTCTGCACTGGTCTATTCTGGTGCTTTCAAGTTCTCAGATGCTCTATCTCTTGTAAGATATAGAGGGAAAGTGATGCAAGAAGCTGTTCCTGAAGGCACAGGAGGCATGATGGCGCTAATAGGCATTGATCGTTCAAAGGCTGAAGACCTCTGCCAGGCTTATCGCCAATATGGGACTTTACAGTGTTCGAATTTTAATTGTCCTGGTCAAATAGTAATTGGTGGAGATATTAAGCCATTAACCCTTGCTCAAGAAAGCCATAAACGCTTTGGCGTAAAAAAAGCAATTCGATTACCTGTCAGCGCACCTTTTCATACCCCTCTTTTGAACCCTGCAGCTGATAAACTTGAAAAGGCTCTTGAGCGAATTCCGTTAGGTTCTTTGAATGTCCCCATCGTTACAAATGTGGATGCTTCTATTAATCGTGACCTCTCAGAGATTAAACAAAAACTCAAAATGCAGGTATGTTCAGTTGTTCTATGGGAAGACTCTGTTGCAAAACTTATTGAAGAAGGAACTGAAACGTTCATAGAAATTGGCCCAGGTAAGTCTCTCAGTGGTTTTTTGAAGAAAATTGATCCGTTAAAAAATCGATACAATATAGAAGATCTGAGTTCTTTGAGTCATTGCATGGAAATAATGGAGGGAAAATATGATTAACAATAAAGTTGCTGTCGTAACTGGTGCCTCTGGTGGTATTGGTATGGCTATTGCTGAATCTCTTTATCTTCAAGATTACCAACTGGTATTAAACTACAACAAGAACCCCGACAAGTTGGCTGCTTTCATTCATTCTCTTCCCACCCAAACTCATACACCTATTATGGTGAAAGCTGACGTTTCTTCTTTTGATGAATCATCCTACTTAATTGAAACGGCTCACAAGAATTTCGGAAGAATCGATTTATTGGTGAATAATGCAGGAATAACCCGGGATAAACTTCTGATTCAGATGAGTAAGAATGATTTTACAGATGTGATTGATACCAATCTAAATGGCACTTTTAATTGCATTCGCCATGTAGCTAAGAGAATGATTCGTCAAAAATCAGGACGAATTGTTAATATTGCATCCGTCATTGGGTTGATGGGAAACATTGGGCAAAGCAACTACTCAGCTTCAAAAGCTGGTGTCATTGGTATAACAAAATCAGCCGCAAAAGAACTTGCTCGAAAAAACATCACTTGCAATGCCATTGCTCCAGGGTTTATCGATACTGAAATGACATCAGATTTGAACGATGAGGCTAAAAAAAACATTCTCAAAAACATCCCCTTATCCTGCTTTGGCAAACCATCCAATATTGCAGATCTAGTATCCTTTCTTGCATCTGACAAAGCATCTTATATAACTGGACAAGTTATTTCTGTGGATGGTGGATTATACATTTAATGAATTTAGGAGGCTTTATGAAAAATAGAGTAGCTATTACAGGAATGGGCGTCATTTCTCCCATCGGAAACAATCTTAAGGATTTCTGGTCTAGTTTACAGTTAGGCCTTTGCGGAATAGAAGAAATCACTGCATTTGACACAACTGATTTCTCAGTTAAACTTGCTGCTGAAGTCAAGGGATTTGATCCTACAAACCACATGGATAAAAAAGAAGCAAAACGAATGGATCGTTTCTGCCAATTCGCTGTTGCTGCATCTGAAATGGCCATTGAAGATTCCGGACTTAACTTGAAATCTCTCAATTCTGATCGTGTTGGCGTTATCATTGGCAGTGGCGTTGGTGGTATCAATACCATCGAAACAGAACTAAAGAAAATGAGTGAAAAAGGACCCAGTAAAGTCTCGCCATTTTTTATTCCCATGATTATATCAAACATGGCTTCTGGCCTTGTCGCTATTAAATTTGGCGCAAAAGGTGTAAACATGTCTGTAGTAACAGCCTGTGCATCTGGAGCCAATGCTATTGGTGAATCTTTCAAAAAGATTCAATCCGGCATGAGTGATGTCATGATTGCTGGTGGTGCTGAAGCTTCCATTACTCCCGCAACAATTGCTGGTTTTTCTTCTATGACTGCCCTTTGCACATCTAAAGATAAAAACCGAGCTTCTATTCCTTTTGATAAAGAACGTAGTGGATTTGTGATGGGCGAAGGTGCTGGTGTTGTCATTTTAGAGAATATGGAAAGAGCCATTTCGAGAGGGGCACATATTTATGCCGAACTTGTAGGATATGGTGCCACTTGTGACGCATATCATATGACAACACCTGAACCTAACGGTACGGGAGCTTCATCGGCAATGCTGGCTGCCATTGAAGATGCAAGCATCAAAAAAGAATCAATCGGTTATATCAATGCTCATGGCACTTCAACACCTTACAATGATAAATTTGAAACCCTAGCTATTAAAAAAGTTTTTGGTGAAAGAGCTTATGATATCCCGGTAAGTTCTACAAAATCTATGACCGGTCACTTGATAGGTGGTGCTGGTGCAATTGAAGCCATTGTCTCATCTATGGCCTTACAAGATGGCTATCTGCCACCTACTATCAACCATCTTGTACATGATGAATGTTGTGACTTGGATATCATTCCCAACAAAGGCAGACATGCTTCAGTAGCTTATGCTTTATCAAATTCACTTGGTTTTGGCGGACATAATACCAGTTTATTGTTCAAAAAGAGTTAAGGAGACCTCATGTATACGATTTCTGATATTAAAACCATTTTACCCCACCGAGAGCCTTTCTTGATGATTGATGTTGTCATTGAAATGGAGCCTGGCTTACATGCTGTTGCTAAAAAATGTGTCAGTGGTAATGAGAGTTATTTTCTTGGTCACTTTCCTAATAATCCTGTTATGCCAGGCGTGTTAATCGTTGAAGCTTTAGCGCAAACTGGCGCTTTTGCTATTCTATCTCTGCCAGAAAACAAAGGTAAAACAGCTTACTTTGGAGGGATAAAGAATGTCAAGTTCAAAAAGATGGTGAAACCTGGAGATGTTTTGATCCTAAAGACAAATATTATAAAAAACAAAGGTTCACTGGGCATAGGACATGGTGTTGCATATGTAGACAATAGCGTCGTAGCCGAAGGTGATTTGACTTTCTTTATTAAGTAGGACTCAAATAAAATAAACCCTCTTTTGAGGGTTTATGCTGTTTTTTGAAGTTGTTCTTGCAAATGCTTGGCTTTGTACGTTTTTGATGTGGCTTTACGAAGATTCAAATAATATTCATATACCGCCAGGTACTTGTCCACAAAAGATACTACAAAACTTTCCTTGTGTCGAGGAATTCTAACAGGAAACATGTGACTTCTAATGATGTCGCATTCCAATTTGTTAAGCTTGAAGTGTTTTGATGCATTTTCCAATGCTGTTATTGGGTGCATGAAAGCATGCTTCATTGCGTCTAATGGCAACTTAAGTCTTGGTCTTTTGCAAAATTTATACAGATAAAAATCGTGTAATAATGCGCCGCGAATGGTAGACTCCCAGTCCCACCCCATCTTATAAGTAATTCTATATGCTTGGTAAGCAACGCTCAAAACATGATCATACACACTTTCATCATGGTGTTTTATGTCTTTCATTTTTTGAAATTCTTTGTTATTGATCAGTGGCATTGCCACTTTCATGAACTTGTAGTCCGAATAATTCATTCAATCACCTGTCTTTTTTCATAATACAAGTTCAATTATAACACAATGAAAAGAAAGTGAAAGTTTTTTATTTGAAATTCTCTTGGGTATTATTCAAACTTAAGTTGACTAGAGTCTTCTCTAATTCTTTAATGAGATTATTCAATTGTTTATAATTTTTGATTCTTATCTGCTTGTTTTCTATCGCATCTTCTGTTTTGGTCAATATCTCATCTGCCAAGTCCTTCAGAGCCTCAATTTCATGTAATAAAGCTTGTCTCTTATCAGCTTCTATCATTTCTTCGTCGCTTCTTTCAATTGTCTCAATTATGGCTTCAAACTCTTTGATTCTATCATCTAAAACTAGTTTCTTATCCTTTTTGAATTCTTTCTTCTCTATCTCATCTGAATCTAGAAGATAACCCTCTTCTAATTGGGAAACCTGTTCTCCTTCTATTCTATATACCGCGTTCATCTGAGGGATATGTGTTTCAATATTAAATTTCTGAGCAATTTTTTCAGACAACTCGAGTTTTGCTTCTTGCTCACCATGAACCAAAAATATTTTTTTGGGCTTCTCTTTGATTGCTTCTACCCACTTCAGGAGACCTTCTTGATCAGCATGGCCGGAAAAGCCTTCTATACTGACTATGTTCGCATTTACCGCTACATCTTCTCCGAAGAGTTTGACGCTTTTTGCTCCTTCTTTCAAAATTTTGCCCAGTGTTCCCTCAGCTTGATAACCAATAAAAACTACCGTGGCATTTTCTCGCCATAGATTGTGTTTTAGATGATGCCTAATACGTCCCGCATTGCACATGCCACTTGCGGATATGATCACTTTAGGCTTTGTAGAAGCATTTAGAGCTTTTGATTCGTCTACTGATTGAGTAAAGTGGAGATTTTTGAACTCCAAAGGATTGTCCCCAGACATGATTTTTTCTCTCGTTTTAGCATCAAACACATGGGCATTCTTCTTAAATACATCAGTCGCTTTTGAGGCCAACGGGCTATCTATATATACGGGAACTTTTGAGAACTCTTTCTTGAATTCAGATTCACCATCGTAGTGTTCATTCAACTCATAGATGATCTCTTGGGTTCTTCCGACCGCAAAAGCTGGAATAACCACTGTCCCATTTTTCTTAATTGTATCCAGGATTGTTATGGCTAGTTTTTCAACTCGTTCTTCAACAGAATCATGAAATCTATTCCCATATGTGGACTCTAAAATCAGATAATCCGCCTTTTCGACAATCTGAGGATCTCTAATAATAGGTTTTTGAGTCATCCCAATATCCCCTGAAAAAACAAGCTTTCTCGTTTCTCCATTTTCTTTGAACCACATCTCAACAATTGATGATCCTAATATATGTCCAGCATCTAAAAAGCGCATGGTTAAAATATCATCAATCTCTTCATACTGTCCATAGATAACTGGCTTAAAATAATTCAGGCTTTTCTCAGCATCTGCTTTTGTGTATAAGGGTTCCAGCGGTTCTTCACCTTTTCTCAAAGCTTTTCGTGTTTTCCATTCTGCTTCTGTCTCCTGGATATGGGCGCTGTCCATTAACATGATAGTACACAAATCATAAGTTGGTGAAGAGGCATAGATTCTACCCCTAAACCCTTTCTTTACTAAAAGTGGAATTCTTCCACTATGGTCAATGTGAGCATGGCTAAGAATAACATAGTCAATCGATTTTGGATCAAACGGAAAATCCTCTTCATTCAATTTTTCTACTTCAGCTTTCCCTTGGAATAACCCACAGTCCAACAGAATGTTCTTATCATTGTAAGTAATTAGATGACATGACCCGGTTAAAACCCCTGCTCCACCAGTAAATTTTATTTGCACAATTACACACTCCCTTAGAATTCGATTTTTCTTTCAATAGATGATTCAGACTCCAATTGATCCATTTTTTCTCTATATTTTTGGTTCTTCAAATCTGATAAGACCTGTTCTTTAACGCTTTCATAACTATCTATTCTTTCATCCACTTTGATAATATGAAACCCATGATCAGTCGTGACGACCTGGCTAATGACGCCTACTTCCAGATTGAATGCCACTTCTTCAAATTCAGGAACCCTATCTCCTTTAGAAAATAGATCTAAATTTCCTCCGTCTATTGCACTTTGATGATCCTCAGAATAGATACTCGCAAGCTTTGAGAAGTCTTCTCCCGCTTCTAATCGACTTCGGATTTGTTCGGCTTCTTCCAAAGAATAGACAAGAATGTGACGTGCTCTAATGTATACAAACTGATCCTCATTAGAACGAAAATGCGTTTCAACCTCTTCTTCGGAAATATTCAAGTCATCCATGAAATCTTCTAAATATCTGTGAATGGTTTCATCTCTTCTAATAAAGTCTCTTATATAATCATCGGTCATCCCCATAGACTCAATGTAAGATAAATAGTCTGCTTCATCTTCAAATCCTGATTTTTGAATTATCATGAGCTCTTCTAGTTCTTCTTCTGTGATAAGAAAATCATTCTTAACTGCTTCTTGGAAGACGATTCGTTCAAAAATCATACTCTCCAATATGCTTTCTTTTAAATAATCCAGCATCGTGACACCTGGTGCCATTTCTTGTTCGAGTATGCCTTCTCCATATTGCTCCTCAAATCTCTTTCTATTCATTTCAACCGCCTCTTCGTATTCATCAAAAGAAATGGGCTCACCGTTCACGATCGCTACTTCAGTTGGTCTATTTTCTTGTTGACACCCTGCCACACCTATGGCAATGGCTAGGATTAAAAACAATGCAATAAAAATTCTTGATCTCAAGACTTACCTCCACTGTTCTGTTTTGTTAAATACATGTCTTCAATCAAAGCTTCAATAGACATCAATATGTCTTTCTGGTCTGTGCTGTTCAGTTTATAGCGTATGGCGGGCTTGCCATTCTTGTCAAACCTCACCGTACTGATGTATTGGTCCATAAACAAAGACATCAAAGATTCATGAATGTCTTGATTGTCATGAAACTCGATGTATATTGATTGGTTAGATTGCTTTAATATCGTAATATTAAGCTTTTTGGCTGTGCTTTTTATATGTGAAATATGGATAAGATTATTAACTTCCGTCGGCATATCACCAAAACGATCTATGATTTCCTCCGTTAGATCTTCCTTGTCTTCACGCGTTTCAATCACAGAAATCTTTTTGTAGATTTCAATCTTTTGTTCCTCATCGCAAATATAACGACTTGGTATGTAACCGTCAACATCTAACTCAATCACTGTATCAATCAAGTCTTCCTTCGCCTCCGGCGTCTTTTTCCTCTTTAGCGTTTTCTCTACCATTTTAACGTAAAGATCATAACCAATAACTGCAAGATGACCAGATTGCTGAGCGCCAACTATGTTACCAGCTCCTCTTATCTCCAAATCTCTGAGAGCAATCTTAAAACCAGATCCAAACTCAGTAAATTCTTTGATCGCTTTTAATCTCTTCTCAGCGATTTCTGTCAAACTCTTACCTCTTTCATAAGTGAGATAAGCAAAAGCTGTCTTATTGCTTCTTCCCACTCGTCCTCTTAATTGGTATAGTTGTGCCAAACCTAATTTGTCGGCATGATCTATCAGGATAGTGTTCACATTGGCAATATCCATTCCTGTTTCAATTATTGTCGTGCAAACTAAAACATCGTATTCTTTATTGACAAACTCAATCATGATGTTTTCTAGTTGCCTTTCTGCCATTTGGCCATGAGCAACGGCAATTTTTGCTTCTGGAAGCAAACGCTTTATATAAGCCGCTTTTTCATTTATGTCCCGCACACGATTATGAACATAATACACCTGCCCACCACGCGACAATTCTCTTGTTATTGCTTCTTTTACGAATATGTCACTCTTTTCAATCACAAAAGTTTGAATGGGGTACCTGTCTCCTGGAGGTTCTTCTATCAAGCTCATGTCTCGGATGCCAACCATGGACATATTGAGGGTCCTTGGGATTGGGGTCGCTGTCAAAGTCAGTACGTCCACTTGACTCCTTAACTGTTTGATCATTTCTTTGTGTTTGACTCCAAAACGTTGTTCTTCATCAATCACTAGTATCCCAAGATCTTTGTACTTAATTTGGTTGGAAAGCAACTTATGTGTCCCTACCACAATATCTACCAACCCTTTGTTTAAGTCAGAGATGATTTTTTTCTGCTGTCCTGATGTCTTGAATCGACTTAGCATTTCAATTTTAATCGGGTATTGTTCAAATCGTGTTTTGATATTGCTAAAATGCTGCTGTGCCAAGATTGTCGTAGGAACCAAAATAACAGCTTGTTTCCCATTCATGATGGCTTTAAACACTGCCCGCAGAGCAACCTCTGTCTTTCCAAATCCCACATCGCCACAAAGCAGTCTATCCATCGGGATGGGTTTTTCCATATCTCCTTTAATTTCATTAATGCACCGGAGTTGATCTTCTGTTTCTTGATGGGGGAAAGATGACTCAAACTCTCTTTGCCATTCATTGTCAGGAGCAAATGCAAACCCCTCGATAGATTGTCTTTTTGAATAAAGTTCGATCAACTCATCGGCCATTTCATCAATCGCCTTTTGAGCTTTAGCTTTAGCCTTTATCCATTCTGTCCCGCTCATCTTGTTTATCTTTGGCTTAACAGCATCTGAACCAATGTATTTTTGCACAAGGTCCATTTGATCTACAGGAACATACAACTTATCGCCACCACGATAATGAATCGCTAGATAGTCTTTTTGGATACCTTTGATATCTATTTTTTCAATTTGAGTGTAAATACCTACCCCATGATGTTCATGAACAACGTAATCTCCTGGCTTCAAATCTGTAAAAGCATCAATTTTGGATGATTTTGAACGCCTCTTACCTTTCGGTTTTTCTGTTTTTGTACCAATGGTGTCTTTTTCGGATAGGATCATCAGCTTAGCATCTGAAAAGTCAACCCCTTTTCGGGAGTAACCCTTCAGTATAGCTACTTGTCCTGTCAAGAGCTCTTCGTCATGTTCTGTCATTACACCAATACGACAGTCATGGTCACGAAGGCCATCTACCAATCGCTTGATGGTCTTATCTTCTGATACTTCAAGATATATCTTATAGCCTTGGTGACTGTAATAATTAAGATCTTTAGCCAACTCATCCATTTTTGAATAATAGCGTGCTGTCTCTCTAGCGCGCCACTTTATCGTATCATCAACAAGGAAACTGGTGTTCTCTCTAATAATGTTATTGTAAAGCAGGATGCTTAGATTAGTCTTAATCGACTCAAGCATCGGTGCAAAATCTTTGAATATCATTTCATGTTCGGGTAATAGTTGTTCTTTTTCAAACAGCTCAGTGAAATTCATTAGGAATTCTTCTTTTGCAGAACCTCTTGAAGAGATGATTTGATCTGGCTCATGAATCATCAAGAGGGCATCCTGTTGAAGATAATTCCATAAATGCCCCGTCTCTTTATCTATAAACGGCAGATAGTATTCTATATTGTTCACATAATCGCCAGAGAATAAAGCTTGCTCCGCTTTTTCAACCAACTCGAATTTTTTATCTGATTTTTGGTTAATTTTGGCTTCTTTTAATTTTTTGCCTGTTATCTCTTCAACACTTTTTTTAATGTTGTCATAGATCATTTGTGTCTCTTCTTCTGTAAACAATACATCGCTAGATGGAATGATTTCATAGCTGTTGATGTTTTCAATAGATCGTTGTGTTTTCGAATCAAATATTCGCATAGAATCTACAGCTGTGTCAAAGAGTTCAATTCTACATGGGTTGTCGCTGTTAGGTGAAAAAACATCAATGATACCACCTCTAACAGAAAACTGTCCTTCGGACTCAACAAAAGATACACGCAAATAACCTAGTCTTGACAACCTTTCGATAAAAGCATCCAATTCTATTTCGTCAGTGTCTTTTAGTTCAAAAAACATGTTTCTATAGTCATTTGTGTTCATCACACTACTTGTTAGTGCTTCAGCTGATGTGATTACAACGCCATTATTTTGCTTAATCAGATGATGCATGACTTTTAATCGACTGTTCATTATGTCTCTACTCAGAGCATCTACGCCAAAAAAAGCATAAGGCTTACTTCTATACAGATGCACCTTCTCTGTAAACCCGCTGATGATCGAAAAAAACCTGGCTGCTTTGACATCGTCTGATACAACAAAAATAGCTTGCTTCTCCTCATTTTCAGATAAGGCCGCAAGCAAAACCATTAACGCTTCATCTGTACTATCATGTAGCAATACATTTTTCTTGTTCCTTAAACCATTTTTAATTTGGGTGTATTCAGCTAGTTTCCGTAAATTCTTATAATAGGGCTTCATGTTAAACTCCATTTTTATTGTTCCTATAAAACTGATGCTCGGATATTACAGCATATCCGAGCACTTGGGCACTCCTATCTATCGGATGTTATATTTGTTCATAGCGACATCTACGCCTGTTAGAATGATTTCCTCCATAGATTCGACTGCTAGATCTATGATCTTTTCAATATCAGAAGTCTCTGATGGGTCGAACCTCTGGAGGACATAGTTGGCTAAATCCAATGTCTGGTTTTTGCCAATTCCTATCCTTACTCTAGGGAAATCATCTGTCTGCAAATGGTAGATGATGGATTTCATTCCGTTATGTGTGCCTGCACTGCCACTTGGCCTAATTCTTAGTTTTCCGACACTTAAATCTACATCGTCATAAACAACAATGATATTTTGAGGAGCAATTTTAAAATATTTAGACATTTCTGCAACTGCAACACCACTGTTATTCATATATGTCAGAGGCTTCATAACAATCACTTTTTCTGTCAACATCTTAAATTCCCCATAAATTGAGTTAATTTTGGATTTGTTTAACAAAAAATCTCGTTTCTCACACAATTTATCAACTGTTTTAAAACCTACATTGTGTCGCGTCTCTCGATACTTCTTCCCGGGATTTCCCAACCCCACAATCAAAAACATCTCGGCTCACCATTTATTCGAATAACTTACTGACTGATCTGTTTTCAGAAATTCTTTTAATCGCCTCCGCTATAAGAGGTGCTACACTGATCACTTCAATTTTGTCTATCTTCATCTCTTCTGTCAAAGGAATTGTGTCTGTGACAATGAGCTTCTCAATAACAGAATTCTGTATTCTCTCAATGGCAGGTCCAGACAACACACCATGGGTTACACAGGCATAAACATCTTCTGCTCCAAAATCCTTTAGAACTTTTGCTGCCTTTGTCAAAGATCCTGCTGTATCGACAATATCGTCTATTAAAACAACATCCTTTCCTTTGATATCTCCTACCACGTTCATCACTTCTGACACATTAGCCTTTTGTCTTCTTTTTTCGATGATTGCCAATGGCAAGTCTAGCATTGCAGCAAAATTTCTAGCTCTTAAAACACCTCCAACATCCGGTGAAACGATCACTGTATTGGGTTTTAAATATTTTTTAATGTGTTTTGCCAGAATTGGACCCCCTTGCAATTGGTCTACTGGCATGTCAAAATACCCTTGTATTTGACCAGCATGCAGGTCTATAGTGATAACTCTATTGGCACCTGCCGCTGTTATCATGTCAGCAACAAGCTTTGAAGTGATCGGGTCTCTTGCTCTTGTTTTTCTGTCTTGCCTAGCATACCCATAATAAGGGATAACGGCGTTAATTCTTCCAGCGGAAGCTCTTTTTAAGGCATCTATGAAAATCAACAATTCCATCAAATTGTCATTAACGGGCTGGCAAGTTGGCTGGATAACAAATACATCCGCTCCTCTTACGGATTCTTTTATATACATGGCGACCTCTCCGTCGCTAAATGTTGTTACTTCAGCGTCACCAAGTTTTTCGCCTAACTCATCACACACCTTTTTAGCCAAAGCAATATTGGCGTTACCTGTGAAAATCTTTACTTCTGAATACTTTGAAAGCATCATATCCTCCTACTTATACTTGTTTTTTCCTTTGTTTTCCTTATTGATTTGTCTTGCTCTGGCTATTGCCAAACTGCCTTCTTTTACATCTTCAGTGATCGTGGAACCACAAGCGACATATCCTCCTGGCTCTATTGTGATCGGAGCTACCAGATTAGAATTGCTACCGATAAACGCCCTATCTCCAATTTGAGTCCTATGTTTATTCTTCCCATCATAGTTCACTAAAATGACTCCACAACCAATGTTCACATCTTTCCCAACATCTCCATCTCCAAGATAGGCTAAATGTGATGCTTTCGAACCTTCATCCATAGTAGTATTCTTAACCTCAACGAAATCTCCAATCTTGACACGGTTCTTGAGACATGTCCCCGGTCTAAGATAGGCATAGGGCCCAATCGTGCAATCATTTCCAATAACAGCTTCCACGATCTTTGAATTCTGAATAACGGTATGCTCCCCTATTTCTGCATCAATCATCCAAGCTCCCGGTCCAATTGTGGATCCATCCCCAATTTTAGTATGCCCTTGTATAAATGTCCCTGGATAGATTGTTACATCTTGACCTATGACCACATCATGGTCTATATACGTTTGTTGTGCGTCAATAATTGTTACGCCATTCATCATATGGAATTCATTGATTTTTTGTTTCATATATTGATTTAACTCATGTAACTGCACTCTGTTGTTAACACCACTAATCTCTATTGGATGGTTGATTCTATAGCCAGTCACTTTGTAGCCTTTTTGATGAAGTATGCCCACCGCATCAGTAATATAATACTCCCCCTGCGCATTATTGCTATCCAGCTGATTCAAAGCAAATCTTAAGTCTTTCCCTTTGAAACAATAAAAACCAGAGTTGATTTCTTGGATTTTTTTTGTTTGCTCGTCACTATCTTTTTCTTCGACAATGCCAAGGACTTGTCCATTCTCATCTCTTACAATTCTTCCATAACCCGTGGGGTCATCCAACTTGGCAGTCAAAATTGAAATGGAAGCTCTTTCATTTTGATGGGTTCTTATAAAGTCTCGAATGGTGGAATCTTTAATAAGCGGTACATCTCCATTCATTATTATCACGGTGTCTTCGTCAGAAATATGCTTTTCTCCTTGCATAACAGCAAAGCCTGTTCCATAAGGGATACCCTCTCCAACAGGCTGTATTTCTGGTAAAACATCGTATTCCTTCAATTTTTTACCAATCCGTTCTTTACCATGACCCAAAATGACTATGTTTTTTTCAATGCCGGCTTTTTGAGCTGCCTCTAGAACGTAATGAATGATTGGTTTCCCACATATTTCATGCAACACTTTCGGTGTTTTCGATCGCATTCTGGTACCTTCTCCTGCTGCGAGAATAATCGAAACGTTCATATAATCTCCTTTTGTTTAGTATCATGCCTATTATATTATCTATATGAAAAAATGACAATAGCTCATACCCTATATAGTCAGTGTTTTTTCATTAAAAAAGGGCCTACACAGACCCTCCGCGGATACAATATACTATTATTCCTCATCTTCCGCCTGTTTTTCTTCATACGCTTTAAACACTAACTCTTGAATCATACTTCTTGTACTTGAATTGATAGGATGCGCTATGTCCTTAAACTCCCCATCCGGCATCTTTCTACTGGGCATCGCTATGAAAGGTCCATTCTGTCCCTCAATGATCTTGATGTCGTGAACTACAAAACAATCATCAAAAGTTACGGAAACAATAGCCTTCATCTTACCCTCAGAGTTGATCTTCCTTACTCTTACATCTGTGATTTGCATGATTTCACCACCTTCCCCCAGGTTATTCTGTCAAACACATTTATATTTTACTACATTATAAATAAAAATGCAAAATATCTTTGCCTATTTCTGCAATAATTTCTCTGGATTGTTCGGATTTATAACTATCTCTTTGTTTTCGTCGTTGACTACCTCAAGCGTTAACAATGATTGATATTTTTTGACCATTTTCTTTTCCGGTTCTTTTGTTGCGATGACAACATATACTCCTACAACTTCAGCGTTGAATTCTAGCATTAGGTCTTCGACTCCTTTTGCTGTTCCGCCCCCTTTCATAAAGTCATCCACTATCAAAACTTTTGATCCTTCAACAATCGCTCTTCTGGATAATGTCATACTCCCAATCTTTTTCGTCGAACCCGAGACGTAGTTTATGCTCAATGTAGAACCTTCAGTCACTTTGGCATTTCTCCGCACCACTGCTAGTGGCACATCCAACTCTTTTGCCGTCATCAGTGCTGTTGGAATTCCTTTTGTTTCTACAGTCACAATGCAGTCAACATCCTCCCGAGTATATTGAGATGCTATGACCTTCGCTATTCTAGACGAATAGTAGGGCGAATTGAAGATGTCACTCATATACACATAGCCTCCTGGAATAATTCTAGCTGGGTTGGAAAAGGCTATGCACAGTTCTTCCAACAAATGAACTGTTTCTTTTCTATTTAATTTGGGGATATAAATAACGCCTCCAGCAGCACCAGAGATCGTTTCAATTCTTCCGAACTCAAGGTCGTCGACCAACCCTTTCACAATTACAATATCTTCACTGATCGTCGATTTTGCAGCATTGAATAACTCAGAGAAATAATTATAAGAGAATATGTGATTAGGTCTTTCCGTAAAAATCTTCATGAGTGCGCCGACTCTTTGATTTCTTCTGTATTTTTTCACTTCTTCACCTCACTACGAAATATTTGTATTTATTATAACTTTTTCATTCGTTATCTTCAAGTCATATTTGACTTTATCATTTGGTTTTTTCTTGCTATAATGAGTTTATCTCAAAAAGCAGGTGATTTTATTGCAATCGTTCAAGTCTATTTATTTCATTGGAATAGGCGGTGTCAGCATGAGTGGTCTTGCCGAAATCATGCTCCATTATGGTCATGAAGTAGCTGGCTCCGATCTCAAGAATTCCTCTATTACTAAGCATTTAGCCTTATTAGGTGCACAAATACATATCGGTCATCATTCCGCTCATATTGGAAATCCTGATCTTGTTGTTTACACTGCTGCCATCTCTCCAGATAATCCTGAGCTGAAAGCAGCCACCAAAAAAAATATCCCTACTTTGGAACGAGCTGATTTTTTAGGCCGTATGATGAAGGATTATACGCATCCTGTTGCCATCGCTGGGACACATGGTAAAACAACAACAACAGGCTTTGTCTCCTCCATTTTACTTGTCGCTAAAAAAAATCCCACGATATTGATCGGTGGTCAACTAGATTTGATAAACGGCTATCTCCATATAGGCAATCGTGAGATTTTCTTGACAGAAGCTTGTGAATACAAGCGTAGTTTCACAAAATTTCATCCTCAATACGCGGTCGTTTTAAATATTGAAGAGGATCACTTGGATTATTACAAAGACCTTGATGACATTCTAGATGCATTCAATGACTTTGCTAATAGATTGCCTGAAGATGGTCGTTTGATCTATAATTCAGATTGTGCTAATAGTTCTAAATTGTTTCGTAAAACCCAGCACCAAGCTATTACTTTTGGTATGAAAAACAGTCATGTTTCTGTTTCAAATCTCAACTATACACCTTATCCTGAGTTTGAACTTGTCATAGAGGACATTTCTGTCGGAAATGTTCAATTAAGTGTTCCAGGTGAGCACAATGTTTATAATGCGCTGGCTGCTGCTGCCTGTTGTTGGTGCATGGGCTTATCCCATTCTGATATTGTTAATGGGTTGAATCAATTCATTGGTGCAAAAAGGCGTTTTCAACTTATTGGTTCATATAATGGATCGCTGATTGTAGATGATTACGCCCATCACCCAACTGAAATTAAGGCAACCCTAAAAACTGCAAAAAATATGACTGACGGAAGAGTCCTTTGCGTTTTTCAACCTCATACCTATACAAGAACACTTTCTCTGCTATCCGAATTTGCATCTTCATTTGATATAGCTGACACGGTGCTTATTGTTGACATCTATGCAGCTAGAGAAATTGATTCTGGTCTTGTCCACTCTAAAGATTTAGTTGCCTCACTTTTGAAAAATGGTGTTGACGCATACTATTGTGATTCCTTTTCTTCAGCAAAAACCCTTCTTGTAAAAATAGCTCACCCTTCCGATATAATCCTAACTATGGGAGCTGGTGATGTTGATGTGATAGGACAAAGCTTGATTGAAAAAAGTGGTCTTAATCCTTAACTCACAAAGCTTCACCAGGCTTTTACTGGGACTGTGAAATTATTTCTGTAAATTAGCTTTCTATGAAAGTTTGCGAGGCATGAGACCTTAAGTTTCAAGTGCACACCTCAATTTTAATATATGACATGGTTTTTTACATGTCAATAATATTCTTCATGGGTCTTTATACAACTAGATACGTCCTTCAAACATGATGGTTAGTTCTCCGTATACCTTGCCCCAGTTTCGTATTGGCATTCTCCATTTTTTGGTTGCTTCATAGGTTGCCAGATATAGGGCTTTTAACAAAGCTATGTCGCTTGGAAATACACTTCGTCCTCGATTTAGGCGTCGATAGGTGCTGTTTAGGCTTTCGATTGCATTCGTCGTATAGATGACTTTTCTTACGTCAGATGAAAACTTGAATATTGGACTGATAACATCCCAATTACTTGCCCAACTTTTCATCGCATTGGGATAATGGGGTTCCCATGTTTCAGTCACCTCAAGCATTCGTTCGTGGGCGATCGCTTCTGAAGGTGCATGATATATGGTTTTTAGATCGGCTGCGAATTGCTTTTTATCTTTGTCAGCTACATACTTAAGGGTGTTTCGTACCTGATGAACGATACAACGTTGATATTCTGTCTCAGGAAATGCCGTATTCACAGTTTCTTTCATACCACTAAGTCCATCAGCACAAAGTATAAGAATATCCTGTAGGCCACGATTTTTAAGTTCATTTAATACCCCAAGCCAATATTTACTGCTTTCATTCTGGCCAATTTGAAGACTGATTACTTCCTTTAGTCCATCTTCATTAATGCCTAATATAACATAAGCTGCAAGCTTTTTAATGACATTGTTGTCCCTTACTGAAAAATGTACAGCATCAATAAATACTACTGGATATATAGGCGATAATGGTCGATGTTGCCAGTCTTCTATCTCTGGGAGCAACTTATTGGTAACATCGGACACCATACCTTCACTGACTTCAAAACCATAGATGTCTTCAATCTGTTCGGATATTTGTCTTGTTGAAAGTCCTTTTGCATACATGGCAATAATCTTATCATCAATATGAGAGATATCTTTTTGACGCTTTTGAACAACTTGTGGTTCGAATGAGGACTCTCTATCCTGGGGTACCTGAATGTTCATCTCACCATATTTGCTCCGAACTGACTTTTTCTTCTTCCCATTTCGAGCATTTGAGCTGTCGGTACGTTGATAAGGTTCATAACCAAGATGATTATCCATTTCAGCTTCCATCATACTCTGGATTGTTCCACCAAGTAGATCTTTTAGCGCTTCTTGAATATCATCAGCTGATTGGATGTCATACTCTTCCAAGAGAGCCGCAATAATATTTTGTTTTCCTTCTGAAAAATCCGATTTTCTTCGTGCCATAAAATAGCCTCCTATAATTTTTTATTTTATCATAGAAAGCTATTACGGTTAATCCTATTTACAGAGATTTCTTCACAGTCTCCTTTTAACTCGATAGTTCATATGTTTCGACCTCAACGAATCATATGAGCTATCGTCAAATCATAAACTTTAGATCTGTCCTCCTTGAAAGATTCAGGTTATATCTTTCCTGCTACCTTTCTAATCTCTTCTTCCATCTTAACTGTTTTGTTTTCAAGCACTTCTACTTTCTTTCTAAAGATTTCGTTGTAATCAACGTCTCTTATACTTTTCAAATTTATTCTTACATTCAATAAAGCAGCTAACACGGCAGTTCTTGCTGTCATAGCAGAAATAAGGCCATCTGTGATTGCATTTTGATTCCCATATAAAACTGCTTTCTTCGCTAAAGGCATGACTTGATAGGATTTCTCTGCAATTAAGTAAGGAACTTCTGCCGCTTTCTTTAGAGCTCTTTCCAAACTTTCTTTTCGGGTTGCTTTTTCTTCTTCTGTCTCTTTTGACAATGCCAGTGCAGCCATTACTTTTTCAAAAGCTTCACAATCTTGTTGTATCAAGTCTAACAAGTTATTCTTCAATAGACTTGCTTCAGAAAGAATTTCTTCCATTTCCTTAGAAACTGTTTGGTATTTTTTCTTGCCTATTGTCAAGTTAGCAACCATCATTGTCAACGACGCGGACATAGCACCACACACCGCTGAAACACTCCCGCCTCCTGGCACAGGCTCTTCTGTTGCTGTTTTCTCAACAAATTCTTCTATTGTAAGTTCTCTCATTCTTTAATCTCCTTAATCTTGATTTGTGATTTATTCTAGCTCAACTACAGCTCTATCATCACATACATGTTAATATTATACGCTATTCATTCTTTCATTAAAACCAAAAGGAAGAGATTTCTCTCTTCCCATTATTTGAGCTTTGCAATTAATTGTCCCGAAACGACTTGTTGGCCTGGTTTAACATTCAATGATGCTACAACTCCATCGACAGGTGTTAATATTTTGGTTTCCATTTTCATTGCTTCAACAATTGCAACAGGATCATTTGCTTTAACAATATCTCCTTCTTGAACCAAACATTGAATAATCATTCCGGGGATATTTGAACCAATTTCCTTGGTCTTTTGTTTATCCGCCATCACTGCTTCTTCTTTTTTTCCTTGCACCACCACGCTCTTATCTTTAATTTTTATTACTCGCCTATTCCCATTCAATTCGAACACAATATCTCTATTGCCATTATCTTCCACTTCTCTGATCTCAACTAATTTAACAATATAGACTTTTCCTTCTTCTATTTTAACTTCACATGTTTCACCTTCTTCTAACCCATGGAAGAATATGTCACTTCCCATGAGTGAAAAATCACCATTTTCTTTCTTGTATGTGAAATATTCATCTAGTACTTTTGGATATAGCGCATAGCTAAGACAATCTTCCATTGTTGTCTCGATCTTATAAGTGCTCTCAATGTATGTTTTAATTTTATTGAAGTCTTCATCTTTCAATAATTCCCCCGGCCTAACATAAATGGTTTCTTTGCCTTTTAAAACCAATTGCCTCAATTTTTCAGGGAATCCTCCTAAAGGTTGTCCCATCATGCCTTGAAAATATGCGACAACCGAGTCTGGAAAGTCCATGTTGATCGCTTTTTCATAAATATTGTTTTCTGTCAAATCGTTTTGTACCATAAAAATCGCCATATCGCCAACTACTTTTGAAGATGGTGTTACTTTGACTATGTCCCCAAGCATATCATTCACTGTTTTATACATTTCTTTAACCTCTTTGAATTTGTGTCCAAGACCGAAGCTCTCTACTTGAGGTTTAAGATTTGAGTACTGACCACCTGGTATTTCATACTTGTATATTTCCGCTGTCCCCGACTTAAGTCCAGATTCATATTTTGAATACACTGGTCGAACTGCATCCCAGTAATCAGAAATTTCTTGTATTTTATCTAAGTTGAGCTTAGTGTGTCTTCCTGTGTTTTCAAGAGCGGCAACTACAGAATTCAAAGCTGGTTGACTCGTCAATCCTGCCATGCTATTGAATGCAACATCCACAATATCAACATCTGCAATTGCAGCCATCAAGACGGTTGCAATGCCATTTCCACTTGTGTCATGTGTGTGAAGATGAATCGGTATGCCTATTTCGTTTTTCAAAGCTGACACAAGTGTATTGGCTGCTACGGGCTTCAATAGTGCCGACATGTCTTTGATGCAAAGTATGTGAGCACCTTGTCTTTCTAATTCTTTTGCCATATCAACATAATACTTTAAAGTGTATTTGTCTTTTTTATCATCAAGGATATCCCCTGTATAACAAATACAGGCCTCTGCCACTTTACCTACGTTCAAAACTTCTTCTAGAGCTACTTTCATTCCTTCCATCCAGTTTAATGAATCAAAAATTCGAAATACGTCTATGCCTGATTCAGCTGATTTTCTTACAAATTCTCTAATCACATTGTCCGGATAATTTTTGTAGCCAACTGCATTCGATCCCCTAAACAGCATTTGCAAAAGAAGATTTGGCACCGCTTCCCTTATTCTTCTTAATCTCTCCCAAGGGTCTTCTTTAAGATATCGATAAGATACATCGAACGTGGCACCCCCCCACATTTCTAAAGAAAACAAATCTTTCCCAATGCTGGCTACTGCAGGAGCAATTTTTGTCATATCTATGGTTCTCATCCTTGTCGCCATCAAAGATTGATGCGCATCTCTCATGGTGGTATCTGTCAACAGCAATCTGTCTTGCTGTTTGATCCAATGGACCAATCCATCTGGTCCATGGTTTTCAAGTATTTGCTTCGTTCCATATTGACTGCTCTCAATACTAAATGTAGGAATTCGTGGCACGTCAAATTGTGGTTTGATGCCTCTAGTTTCATTTACAACAAGTTCACCAATATATTTTAGGACTCTCATCTCATCGTCCGGTCCACTTCGAATATCTAACAACTGAGGGTTATCCGTAATAAACCCAGTATCACATTCTCCTGATTTAAAGGTTTTATGGTTCAATACGTTGAGCAGAAAAGCAATATTTGTTTTTACGCCCTTAACTTTAAACTCTTGAAGCGCTCTTGATGCTTTTTTTATAGCATCATCAAAACTTCTGCTTTGAGCTGTTACTTTGACCAACAAACTATCATAGTAAGGACTGATTGTAGCACCAGTAAACCCATTCCCACCATCTAGTCTAATACCAAATCCTGAACTTGAACGGTATACATCTATGATCCCAGTATCAGGAGCAAAATTATTGGAAGGATCTTCTGTCGTGACACGACATTGAATTGCATAACCCTGTGTTGCCACATCCTTTTGTGACGAAATATTGATCTCTGGATCATGCAATGCATACCCTTCTGCTATCTTGATTTGAGCTTGGACAATATCTATACCTGTAACCATCTCTGTTACGGTGTGTTCCACTTGAATTCTTGGATTCATTTCGATGAAATAATGTTTTTTTGAAGAATCCACTAGAAACTCAACTGTACCCGCATTTCTGTAATCAACTGCTTTCGCTATCTTGATAGCATCTTGGCATATCATTTCTCTTTGCTGTTCTGTCAGGCACAATGCCGGAGAAAACTCAACCACTTTTTGGTGTCTTCTTTGAATCGAACAGTCTCGTTCGTATAAATGGACAATGTTTCCATATTTATCTCCTAAAATCTGCACTTCTATGTGTTTGGGTTTTTCTATGTATTTTTCGATGAAGATATCGTCAATCCCAAAGGCTTTTTTTGCTTCGCTTTTAGCTTGTGAAAACTCGTGAAGAAGATCTTCTTCCTTTCTCACAATCCTCATTCCTCTGCCACCTCCGCCAGCAGCAGCTTTTAATATAACTGGATATCCGCAGTAATCAGCAAATTCTTTGGCATCTTTGTCACATGATACCGCTCGTTCAACTCCCATTATTGTTGCCACACCTACTTGTGAGGCCACTTTTTTGGATTTTATCTTATCACCCATTTTATCCATCATGTAATGATCTGGACCAATAAATTCAATTCCAGCTTCTTGACACTTTCTCGAAAATTCAACATTCTCAGCTAAAAAACCGTACCCAGGATGTATCGCATCAACGCCTTTTGAGACAGCAAGATTAATGATTTCATCTATGCTCAAATAAGCATCTACCGGTCCTTTGTTTTTACCAATTCGATACGACTCATCTGCCTTGGTTCTAAACAATGCATTTTTGTCTTCCTCTGCATATATAGCTACCGAACGAATTCCCAACTCACTACATGCTCTAAATATCCTAATAGCTATCTCACCTCTATTTGCCACCAAGATCCTTTTGAATTTTTTCATTTTAATCCCACCTATCCAATCTTTAATTATTTCATTTTGGTTGCAAAAAGGTGGAGCATCAACTCCACCTTAATAAAACTCATCATAGCAAACTTTAATTAGTTTTTCAACCGTTATTTTTAATTATTTTAATTAATTCGTCTGTAAACTTATTTGTATTTATGTGTTTTCCATTAGCGTTAATGTGTTTCTTGATTGAATACAACCTTTTCAACCCTTCTTTTATGAGGGCACTCGTCTCATATAAACCGAGATGTTCCAACATCATACACCCTGACAAAATCGCCGAGGTTGGATTAGCAAGATTTTGCCCCGCTATATCAGGAGCCGTTCCATGAACTGCTTCAAAAACAGCACATTCATCTCCAATATTTGCTCCAGGCGCATATCCTAAGCCTCCTACCAAACCTGCTGCCAGATCTGATAACAAATCTCCATAAAAATTTGGTGCAACAATGACATCATAGTGTTTTGGATTCATTGCGAGGTCCATCATCATAGCATCAATAATTTTTTCTTCTTTTTCGATAGTAGGATAGCTTTGCGAAATTTTTTCAAAACTTTCTAAAAATAACCCGTCAGAAAACTTCATGATATTTGCCTTGTGAGCAACTGTAACTTTATCTCTTTTATGAGTTAACGCATATTCAAATGCTTGTTTTATAATTCTTTCACTACCTCTTCTTGTGATCATTCTTTTTGTTATGGCTGTGTCATGATCCACCATTTCTTCTAACCCTACATAAAGTCCTTCTGTATTTTCTCTTACAATTACTAGATCAACGTCTCGATGGAGGCTGTCTACTCCTTCGAAGGATTTGACAGGACGTAGATTAGCATATAGGTCCAACTGTTTTCTAATCTCAACATTAACACTTCTAAATCCATTGCCTACAGGCGTTCCAGTAGGACCTTTTAAAGCCACCTTGTTCTTTCTAATGCTTTCCAGTGTCTCCTTAGGTAATGGCGTGTTATCTCTGCTAGCTCTCTCTGCCCCTGCTTCCATAACTTCCCATTCTATTTGATCTGTCACCGATTCTATAATGCTTTTTGTAGATTCTATTACCTCTTTTCCTATGCCATCTCCATATATTAGTGTTACAATCATAATGCCTCCTCGGTTTCACTAGATTCATAATCGGTTTTTATTTCATAACCTAAAACTGATGTCACCATGCTCTTCATTTCCGCATCGCTTAGCGCTGTGACTCTTCCTTCTTTGTATTCTTTTTCAATTAGTCGCTTTATTTGACTAATTCGTTTGTCCTTCTTACTTATACAATTAGATCCTTTAAGGTCATAATATAAGTTAATCCAACCAGCAATACCTGCTACACCTGAATATTGATTCACTACAATTTTCATGGGTCTATTAAAAATACTCTTGCAATCAAAAGAATGGTAGATTTCTTCATTCTTCATGATGCCATCTGCGTGAATCCCTGCCCTGGTTGAATTGGCCTCATCACCTAAAAACGGCATTTTATGATGAACTTCAAATCCAAACTCACTTTTAAAATAATCTGCGATTTCACTCATTAATTCGAATCTTATCTTAAAATCAGGTTTCTTAAGTTGATGATACTCCACTAACATAGATTCAAGAGGACAATTACCTGTTCTTTCTCCAATACCTAATAAAGTTGTGCTTACAGCTGATGCCCCATGTATCCAAGCTGAAGTTGAGTTGGCTGTACAATAGTAGTAATCATTGTGTCCATGCCACTCAAGTTGATTGGCATTTAATCCCGCTACATTCTTCAAGTAATATATCAATGCCGGCACACTTCTCGGCAACTTGTGACCATTGAATGGTTTCCCAACACCAAGTGTATCACATATTCTAAATTTCACTTCTACATTTGCTTGCTTCCCTATTTCATTAATTGACTTGATTAATGGTATAACAAATCCAAATATATCAGCTCTTGTAATGTCTTCAAGATGACACCTTGGTTTGATCCCCAAAGAAATGGCTTTTTCAATTGCTTTAAGGTACATATTATATGTTTGCTGTCTGTTTTTTTTGAGTTTTTTAAAGATATGGTAATCCGAGCAGGACATCAACATCCCTGCTTCTTTGATTTCCATTTCTTTTGCTAGCTGAATTTCCTCTTGCTTTGGTCTAATCCAACCAGTTATCTCAGGAAATGCAAACCCAAACTCCTTACACTTTTCAATGGCATCTCTATCTCTTTTTGAATACAAGAAAAATTCTGTCTGCCGGATTAATCCATTGTCGTTGTCTAGTTCATTAAGAAATCTAAATAATGTCACTATCTGTTCAACAGTAAAAGAAGTCATGGATTGTTGCCCGTCCCTAAAGGTTGTATCTGTAATCCAAATATCTTCTGGCAAATCATAAGGTAGCATGACCTTGTCATATTCACTAACTGGAAAACTCTTGTATGGAAATACCTCTTTCATTAGATTTGGCTTCATCACGTCCAGTACCCTTGAATAATTTCTATCCATTCAAATCCCTCCTCGTTTTGCAAGAAAATAAATATCCGATTCATAGCGTTGCCACCATTATCTTCCTATGATTAAAAAAGGTTCAAAAAAACAACCCTCTAATCCAGGTTCTTATTTGAGCAATGATATTTATCATCTTCCTTCTTGCTGTTGTTATTTTAACAAAACAAAGATTTTTTGTCAATCATTTATGCAAGTTTGTATTATTTTCTTGCATTATGCTTGTGATCCTCTATCCATTTCTTTATCATCTGTGCCGATCGTATGGGATTGGCTACCCTGTCTAAGATAAATGCATATTCGTACGTCTTTGACTTGTTCTGATACATGGGATCATAGTAGTCGGTCATTAAATCTCTTATCACATCATCAATTTCGCCATTTTTGATTTTTGCTTCCATATCCTTAATCTTCTGATTTGATAAATAATCTTTCAATCGATAAATGCTCTCTATTGATTCTTTTTTATAATTGGGGCTTACTGTGTATTCTTCCTTTATTAATTCAATCCTATACGCTAACTCTTCGCTCACAAAAATATGGATCCCATTCTTCATTCTATCATGAATATATTTTGGTATCATAACGTCACCAATTCGTCTGCTTTCCGCTTCAATGCATACCATTCCTTTTCCCAAGTTATCCATTTGGAACAACAAATTCGATTCAAATTGTTTTTGTGAAATGGGGGTTCCTAATCCAACGCCTCCTAATACAGATCCTCTATGCTTGGCTGCTTTCTCTAAATCTAAAATATTTATTCCAAGACTTCCTAGGTGTTGGAGTATTTTGGTTTTTCCAGTCCCTGTATTCCCATGAATCACCAAATAATTTAGTTGGTTGTTTGTTTCTTCTAGTTTCGAGATCACATGATGTCGGTATTTCTTATAGCCTCCATCTAGTTTAAGTACTCTTATTCCAATGGCTGACAAAGATGCTGAAAAATATGAGCTTCGATATCCTCCTCTTGCACAATAGGCAACTACATCTTGATAATGGTTCTTTCTCAATTGACTAACTTGATCAAAAATCTCCAACATATTTCTTGATGCATATTGAACGCCTTGTCTTCTTGCTTCGTGAACGCCAACTTGTTTGAAAATTCTACCTATTTCACTCCTCTCCGTTTCATTGAAAAGCGGGATATTGATCGCACCTGGGATATGCGCGTCCTCGAACTCTTGATGAGTCCGCACATCTATGAAAATCGACTCTTCTTTTGTTTTCTCATAAGGGATCTCTAAAAACATTATTTTCCTCGTTTATCTTGAATTTTTTTTGACGCCTTCTCATATTCTTTGAGAACGCCATCATAGTCTCCTCTATTCAAAGCAACAATATGTTTTAGATGAGAAAATGCATCCATATCTATTTTTGTAAACTCAACGCCAACCCCGCTAGGCTCGGTCCTCTTAATAGTGCCTTCTAACGCTATTGATAGATTTGAAGTAGAACCAGTCAAACTGATATTGATATCGACTGGTTCTCCAATATCAAGCCCTTCCGTCTTCTCTAAAGATAAGAAGGCGCCTTTTAAACTTAAATTACTCACCTGACCCTTGATGCATCTTTCTTTGTGCAATAATTCAACTTTCGATTGGAACAAGACTCTACTGAAGTTCCTTTTTCCTTCCATTTTTAATCCTCCTACTTCGTTTTAATCATCTATCTTTAAATGACTGGTATCATTGTATTCAACCAAACTGAATTGGCTTTTTTTAAACTGAATTGTTGTTAAGCTACAATTGTCCACCACTTCTTTAAACCAATCATAGGGATCTGCTTTTTCTATCATATACGAAGTAAGCCCTTTGATTGTTCCTCCATGCGCTACAATCAGAATGTCTTGCCCATGATGTTTTTCAATTAGTTTTTTGAATCCTTCTACAACTCTATGGTTGAATTCCACTAAAGATTCTCCATTTGGATATTTGAAATTTAATGGATCTAGCTCGTGGGCTTTTTTCATTTCTGGATACTTTTGCCAAATCTCTATAAATGAATAACCTTCAAAGTCACCGCAGTTGATTTCTTTTAAGGTTTCGTTTTGTACAATCGGAACGGCACGATCTCCAACAATAATTGTAGCCGTTTCATAGGCTCTGAAGAGCGGACTGGATACCACACAGTCCAATTTCACTTCCTTCATTCTTTCTCTAAGCTGCTTTGCTCCCAACAAGCCTGCTTCTGTCAATGGAGAATCTTTCCAACCTTGAACCAGTTTTCTTTTATTCCATTCTGTTTCACCATGTCGTGTTATATATATGTTCATAGCGCCTCCTTGTTCTTTAGTTCCATCTCCCAACCATCGATGATTTTCTCAGAATCCCCAAAAATAAAGAAAATCAAAGAATAGTTTTGGTTGTAATCTATCACACGTATCTTCCCAAAAAGAATTATTTCAAAAAAAGGTTCTTCCTCTTTTTTAATATAAGGAAATCCATATTGTAAGTAATTTCTATTAAACTTCTTATACGCGTGATATATACTATTGGTTTTCACAGTTATACGCAAATACCCTGCCTCGCACTCAACCTCTTCATAGGATTGAAGTTCGTACTGATAGGCTTCGTTTGTAAGTCCTAGCGGCTTTGATACCAATTCACCATAGTCATATTTCATCACTATCTCAATATCGCCTACCTCTATATTTCCATCTCGATCAAATCCAAATTGAGAATTTTCCTTATTCTTGATCGCGTAAAATCCGTAAAAACTATTAAAATAATCGCTGTTCATGTCGAATAAACTGGAGGTACCCATATGAAAACCTCCATATCCATAAAAAATTGTGACGCTCTCCACTTTTTCAGATCGCTTCGCAAATGTTTCATCATAATATACATTCAAAAGTGGATACCAATCCCCTTCGGGTCTAGTTATGTCCATCTCTAGGAATTCCTCTTTGAAAGGTGATTTGTTTAAATGAACCCAGTTGCTATACAACATGGCAGATAAGCTCGTAAAATAATAAGTGTTTAAAACCAATAAAGAAACTACGGTCAATAAAACACACGCCAAAATCTTCCTCATTTAACAATCTTTCCTTCCCTGCTAAAAACCAGCAGTCCAAGAATAACAATCACACCTCCAACAACAGTTTGAACCGTTGGCGTTTCACTAAAAAAAAGAAAAACCATTATGCTGGCAATCAAGGGTTCTCCCAATGTAGCCACAGATACGAAGGTTGAAGAAGTATATTGTAGCATCCAGTTGTATAGTGTGTGTCCCACTCCAGAGCTTACTAGCCCATGGAGGATCATTAATCCTAAGTTTGAGAAGGTTCCATAAGCCATTCCTCCTGCAGAAAGACTGGCTACCAGTATCAAAAAAACCGCTGCAGAAGCGTAAGTAATAAAAACATACGATACAAGATCTAATTGTTTGCGAACGTATCTTCCTATAATGATATACCCTGAAACAAAAACAGCACCTAAAAGAGCCAAAGAATCTCCCAGTAGGGCTGATCTTGACAATCTAAACCCGCCGTCCGCTATTATGATTGCACCAGCCAATGCCACTACCATTCCCACAAGATGTGCCTGTTTCAATTTTTCCTTCAAAAATACCCTGTTAAAAGTGGCAACAAAAACTGGGCTTAAAGATACCAATACTGTAGAACTGGCAACTGAGGTGTAGGCCAACGAACTAATCCAAGTAGCAAAATGTCCTGCCAGGAAGAACCCGCTTGCTATTGACATTGCCACATCTGCTTTAGTCATGATAGTTGCAGAATTCTTATTTGATTTAATCTGAAGAACAAAGGGAACCATAAAAAAAGCAGATGCTGCCACAAGTCGGTAGGCTGCTACTGTCAACGAGGGCCCATCAATCAGTCTGATGAAAAAAGAAGACATTGAAGAAAACAACAAGCCTACGAAAACAAAATATCTTGAGGGTGTTTTGTTCATACCAGTCTCCTAAATCAATTTTAACTTATTATACCATTTATTTCACCTGTTTTGAATCTAGTTCTTGTAGCTGTGAATAGGTGCAGGAATTCTTCCTCCCCTATTTATAAAAGCTTCACTGGACAAATTGCTGACACCAATGATCGGCGCCATCCCCAACAATCCACCAAAGTAAGCTTCTTCTCCTACGGTCTTCCCATAAACCGGTATGATTCGTACTGCTGTAGATTTGTGGTTGATTACACCTATGGCGCATTCATCCGCAATAATTGCTGATAAGGTACTGGAAGTTGTATCTCCTGGAATTGCGATCATATCTAGTCCTACAGAGCAGACACAAGTCATTGCTTCTAACTTGTCTAAAGATATACTTCCTTTTCTGACCGCATCGATCATTCCTTCATCTTCACTAACCGGTATAAACGCACCACTTAATCCACCTACATGCGAAGAGGCCATTATCCCACCTTTCTTGACTGCATCATTTAATAAAGCGAGCGCTGCTGTCGTTCCATGAGCGCCGCATTGTTCCAAACCCATTTCTTCTAAAATTCTTGCCACACTATCTCCTACCTCAGGTGTAGGGGCCAAAGATAAATCCATAATATTGAATGGCACATTCAACCTTTCCGAAACTTCTCTAGCCAATACTTCTCCCGCTCGGGTGATTTTGAATGCAGTTCGTTTGATTGTTTCAGAAACTTGATCAAAGGACGCCCTTTTAACATCTTCCAACGCAGCTTTAACCACACCAGGTCCACTTACCCCAACGCTGATAGATGCTTCATATTCACCAACTCCATGAAACGCTCCTGCCATAAAAGGATTGTCTTCTACCGCATTGGCAAATACTACCAATTTCGCACACCCTAAACTGTCTTTGTCTCGGGTGAGATAAGCCGTATTTTTTATAATTTCTCCCATTCGTTTGACAGCATCCATATTAATTCCTGATTTACTGGTTGCTACATTGACAGAGGCACATACTCGATTTGTTGTCGCCAATGCTTCAGGAATGGAATCCAATAAAATTTTGTCGCTCATTGTGAAGCCTTTTTGAACCAATGCACTAAATCCGCCCACGAAGTCAACACCCACCTCTGTTGCGGCTCGGTCAAGGATTTGCGCAAATCCCACATAGGATTTGTCATTACAAGCTCCCGCAACCAAAGATATAGGAGACACAGAGATCCTTTTGTTAATAACAGGTATTCCGTATTCCTTCTCTACCGCCTCCACTACTTCTACTAGATGCTCAGCTTTTTTCATTATTTTGTCATATATTTTTATTCGGCTTGTTTTTCCATCATCATGTGCACAGTCCATGAGAGATATTCCCATTGTGATTGTCCGAATATCAAACTTGTTTTTTTCAACCATGCCAATGGTTTCCATTATATAGTCTCTATTAATCATGCTTCCTCCTACACTTCATGCATTTTTTTAAAGATATCCTCTCTCTGTACACGAATGGATAGTTTCATTTCTTCTTCAACAACTGAGAACTCATTTTGTAACTCCGTCATACTCATTGTCATTTTTTCTAAATCCACCAACATGATCATTGTGAAATATTCTCGCATAACTGTTTGATTAATGTCCAAAATATTGCAGTTGCAGTTTGAAAGAATGTTTGACACAGCTGATATTATCCCTACTTTGTCTTCTCCAATAATTGTTACGACTGCTTTCATAGTTCCTCCTAAATAAAATACGAGCCAAAAGGCTCGCTTAATAAACATCATCACCATTGTCCTTTTACCTGAGAGTTTTGCCGTCACGCTTTCCCCTTCGGTGCTCATGTTGAGTCTCTCCAATGGCTTGTCCAGATGCGGTTGCCTAAACTTCCTCACCCTTCACCCAAAATTATTTAATTTTTTAATATTCCTAGTATAGTGCATTTTTCTTGTTTGCGCAAGCATTAAAACAAATGCACAATGATACCTTGAACGATCCCAATTAAAAAACCAAGCACCCCGCCTAAGACCTCTATATGCCTCAACTCTCTTTTGGCAATATCATAAATGATCATCTCAAGTTTTTTTAGATCAAATTCAACAATCTTGTTTGAGACAATGCTGCTAATATCAATTTCTCTTTTTGCTTGGTCACCTACGTCGTAAATCATTTGCTTTATTTGATTAGCGCCTTCTTCTTTGATGTATTTGTCAATATAAGTCATCAACAGGGGTTTAATGCCTGCCATAAGAGGGTATTCCATTATTTTTGCAGAAATCAAACGTTTGGCCTTAAAGCTTATCTGCTCTGATATCTTAGAAATTCTATCTTCAGTAACAAACCCCTCAAGAATCTCTTCAATGTCTATCAGCTCTTTTTCAACAATCTCACCTATGCTTTCAGCTATTTCTTCTTGCCTTTTAGGTATAACACCTTGTATGGTAATTCCTAATAGCGGAATCACTTTCTTTTGATGCGGTTTGAATAACAGCTTTATGGCAATCACATTAGTGGTATAACCTATACTTGCTCCAATCAATGCAAGTATAACGACTTTTATAAATATGGTTATCATGCTATTCCTTTCTAAATCCTCACCATGTGAGGAATCCTCTTTCGATAAATCGTCACATAAGTGAATCCTAACTTCTTCAACGTATTAAGCACCCCTTTGTGCCTGAACCCTATCATTTGTGGCACATGTGCATCTGATCCAATAATGATTTTTTCTCCTCCCATTTTTCTGTATAGTGTTAATATTTCAGTCTTAGGGAAAGGTCTGTTAAGTTGTGTATGATACCCATTTGTGTTGACTTCCAATGCTTTATCCATTTGAATAAGCCTTCTTAATATCTCAATAATCAAATTTTTATATCTAGAGAATTCCAATCCTCCACCGTACCCGTTGTGGTATCTGTCAATTAAGTCCAAGTGACCTAGCGCATCAAAATTATCGAAGGCCTTTATTCTATTTAAGACC
>Ga0334895_1000432_pt1 | contig 58301 bp, 53 predicted proteins | sample GraSluR3_MG_7_FD_207229 | JGI IMG/M metagenome (GOLD analysis project Ga0334895, IMG submission 207229) | Sludge microbial communities from methane-producing bioreactor in Wageningen University, Netherlands - Granular Sludge_31_05-R3 | ecosystem: Engineered > Bioreactor > Anaerobic >... | reverse complement strand
CCTTTATTAGCAGGTACAACCACACGAAAATTAGGCTCATTTAAACCACTAGCACTATAAACATACAAGTCAGGTTGTGTCGTAGTTTTTTTAACTTTTGTTGGATTGGGATTGACCCAAATTTTTTTATCCTCGATAATTTCTTCCAGTTTTACTGAAAGTGTTTTTAATGCAGACATATGTTATCTCCTAAAAATAATCATTGTAATCAAAATTAAAAAAAACTGGAAGTACAGCATTTTGATTATAGTGACTTCACAACATAAACACAGTTTAAAGACTTGTTAGGGTCAAGTTTAGTCCACCTTATTAAAAAGGACCGAACAAATCAGTACAAATAAAATGACTTATCCAATCAATTTGTTCTTCCTCTAAAGTAACTCGTGACTTTAATTCATAATTATTGTCCACCTCTCTAAGAAAAAAAGGACGCAACGTATCCGTCAACTCCGCAACACTCATTTTTTCAATCTCTTTTTTATAGGCGCTATCACTCTTATTTCGCATAACCATTAACCATTTTCTATACCACTATTCCTTATATTTTTTATTTTATGTAGCTTTCAGGGATTGAACCTGTTACACGTTGAACCAAAAACACGCTAGACATTTTAATCGTATAATCTTACCATTAAGAAAAGCTACTAAATAACAAAAAAAGACTAGATTTCTCTAGTCCAAGCACAAACAAAAGACACAAACAGTAAATTTGATTAGTCTTTCTGACAAGTAAGAATTAGGACTTCCTACTTGAATAATCGTTTGTAGGCGATTCACTAGATTCAATATACCACAAGAAGTGGATAGAAAGTATTAAATAGTTTTATGACTTTTCGGTCAAGCGTTCATTTTTATCTGCTCTAAACTACTTACAAGGAAAGTTGGGATAAAACTTATAAGCAGTTTACAACAGACAAACATTGTCTATTGTCATTTTCACAGGAAACAAACATATCTAAGTTGATACTCATTGACAATTATTTTCTTTATTACTAAAGAAACAAACATACCGAAGTTGGCACTCATTGATAATTGTTTTCCTGACTTAATAGAAACAAGCACATTCATATCGTATGATGTTCAGCAAATGCTTTCTATCGGAAAATTAAAAAGTATCAGATTGAACTGATACTGTATTTTTTTGTTACATTAATATTCAATATAATCTCTAGTCTTTCATTTTCAAGACATGGTAAAATCGAACCTACCACCGTTTGTACTTGTTTCAAACAAGGCTGAAATACTTTCATAAGTCAGCTAACATATTACCTATACGAAAAACTTTTAGTCATTTTTCAAGCGCCATGCGTTCCTTTGTTAGACAGGTTCACTACATAGACCGAGATTTGATTATGGCTCACTTATTAAAAGGTCTTGGCTCACTAAGTCTATGCAGTGTTTTGTAAGTCACTACTCCTTACTTGGGCTTGTACAGCTCCACTGCCATTATCATTTTGACAACGGCTATACAATCAGTTATAATAAAAGTACCACCTTATATTACAACTGGATTGTAAGTCATTATCTTAACGATTATGATTTATTTTTCAAAGTTCAATTATTCAAAATTTGCTTTTTGTATGACTTGATTTTTGTTTGATTTCTTTTAGAAAAATTAATCAAGACCTACAAGCTAATTTTTGAATAGTGTTCTTGAACCAATCGGCTATTTATTATATAATGAGTAGCCTTTTGTTTCAAGAAACACAACAATTATTAGTTGTTAAATAAATTATACAACTAATAATTGTATGTGTCAACACTTTTTTCAAAAAATTAAAATTATTTTTAAAGGAGATATAAATATGTTTCCAGAACGATTAAAAACACTGCGTTCAGAAGCCAAACTAACCCAAAAAGAAATCGCTGATAAATTAAATATCTCTCAACAGGCGTACGCAAATTGGGAAAAAGGTAAAACATTACCTGCAAACAAAAACTTAACAAAACTTTCTGAAATGTTAAATACAAGTACAGACTATCTACTCGGAAAAACAGACAAAATAAAAAAGTCTACCTTTGATGAAGATTTAGAAAAATCATTAAAATCATTTCATGCCTTTAGTGGGAAAACTATGTCAGAAAATGACCGTGAAGCAATTAAACAGTGGTTGATAGATAACTTTAAAGACAAATATTAAATGTTGTCAAAAATATGTAGAAAAGTAAAAGAACTAGGAATAAAAATTGATTATATAGAAATGGAAGATAACGGTCATTTTGGTATTTTCAATGATTTACCTGTCATTTTAATTAATCAAAATCTGGATAAACTAGACATATCACTCACAATATTACATGAGACAGCACACTTTCTAAATGGAGACTGCGACAAGTACATCAGTAATCATTTTCAAAACGATAACTTAGAATATGAAGCTAACAAATATATGATACAAGAAATCATGAAAATGTTAGATGAACAATACGACTTCACAACAGACACAAATTACCAACAAATCATAGATAATTTAAATCTTCCCTATCATTTAGACGGTATTATAATTGATGAATTTAACAACATTATTTCTGATAAATTTGGTATAATTCCTTACTATGAAACAGATTATTTCTATGAATAAAATCATTTAATAATTTGATATTAAAATATCCTTACATAATTATATGTTAGAAAGATGTTGGTTTATAAATCCAAATTAACTGATGGGAGATACTATACTATATGTCAAAAATAATTGTATTAAGAGGAAACTCAGGAAGTGGAAAAACGACAGTAGCAAATAAATTACATAAAGAATTAGGAGAAGGAAACTTACTAATTTCTCAAGATTATGTACGCCGAACCATGTTACAGGTTAAAGACAAACCAAATAACTTAGCAATTGGATTATTAGATTCAATGATAAAGTATGGTATTCGAAATTGTGATTACACAATTGTAGAAGGAATACTGAGCAATAATAAGTATGGAAAAATGTTACGCGAAAATGTAACAATGGCAGATAATGTGTATGCTTATTATTATGACTTATCTTTTGAAGAAACGGTTAAAAGACATATAACCAAAAAAAATGTAGATTTTAATACAGAAGATATGTTAAAATGGTTTACTCCTAAAGATTTATTAGGTATAAAAAATGAAAAAAGTATCACTAAAGATATATCTGAAGATAATTTACTTGAACTTATACTAAATGATTTGAAACTATCTTAATCAAACTAAGATACATTTTGTGTATAAAATAAAGTCTACAGTTCTTGCTGATAGACTTTATTTTTTTATTTAAGCATTGTATACAAATGCCAAATTGGATAGCTCATTAACTCTTCTTTGTCTTTTTCTAATAGTAACTCAAGCTGTATATCTGCTCCAATCTTATTTTCTAGTAATACGTATGATGCAAATCGAAAAGTTGTATCCATTTCAATATTCTCTGCGATTCTCAATATCTCTTGTAATTCTTGCTTCTTTAATCCCTTAAGTCGTTTATTTATTTGAAATTTATTCAGAAATAAAATTTCTTTCGTAAAATAATGGCTATCCTCATCTACACTATGAATCCAATTAATAAAAGATTGTGCAGTTGTTAGAAATTTATTTTTTTTATCTGGGTTTGTATTATCCACAATATCAGCAGCTCCAATTAATTTTAGAGCAAAATGATTAGCATTATCTAAAACACACCTATTCAATACTACTTTTTGAAAGGAAGGTAGCATTTTTTCAAATTGTATATTGGTAATCTCGGTCAAATTTTGAGAATCAAGGAGTGTAATTATAGGAAGTGGGCAAATCAAACCATCCTCATATTCAAATTGTAAAAATAATGGGAAATCAAATATGTCAAAGATTTTATATGTTCCCTGTTTTTTATCAACCTTTTGAAAAACACAGGCAAATTTATGATTTTCAATTTTTACTAACTGTAAAATTTCTAGATTATTTTTTAAACCTCGAATTAGATTTTTATTTATCAGTGCAGCTGTCAGCATATCCAGATTATTTTTTTCTTCATCACTCATTTTGGTCAAATCAATATCGCCATCAATCCCAAATAAGTCCATTAGTTTAACAACATCTTTGAATATTTTAAGTCTCTTTTCTTCATATTTGTAGTTAAATCCTTGAATATTTTTCGTACTCTCTATAATTTTAATAGGAGTACCGTTTAATTCAACATTTTCATCTTTAAGAGCATTCAAAAAAAAGGAAAGGTCTCTTACAGCACTTTTAATGAATGGAGAAGATGTAATTTCTACTTTAAATTGTACTTTGGAGACATTGAAGATTATTTTCATCCATTTAGATAATTGCAATATTACTTCATTTTTTCCATGAAGTTCACGTATAACCTTCTCGTAATATATTTTTCCGCTAACTCCTACGGAAATGTTTGCCTCTTCATAGGAAAAAATGTCTGATACATGACCATCCATAGGGATTGAAATATCCAAGTCAGGAACGTTTACATATAAATAAGTGTTGTTATACTTTTTAAATTCTTGAAAATCTGAAATGTCTTTTAACCCATACCCATGAAAAGAAATTTCAAAACCATCTTTACCATATTTTTTTTGGACATCTTCAAAAGAAAGTGGCTTTGTATTAACAAAGCTTATCTGTTTTTGACTATTCAACTGAAAGGTAAAAAAAATATCTCTTACTTTTTCTTTATCATCAGGTAATGCTCTAAACGCTATACTCTTTGTTTTCTGACTCTCTCTTTTTAATTCTTTTAAAAAATCTTGAATCCTTAATGGTTCCATTGTACAATAGTATATTTTACTATTCCCTTGCTTATCCACATAAACAACAAAATAGATAACCCCACCATCTGAAAGATAATTCCTTAAATCTACAACGCTAACAGGATATTTTATCTCACTTTTTTTTGTGATACTTTTTTCTTCCCCCTTAACTTGAATACTGACTCTTCCTTTAATATCTTTTTTCTTTTTCCCTTTTTTGTTATAAAGATAGATATTTCCATCCCATGAAGGTTCCTTATCCCCCTCGTTGATGAATGGGCTTAAGTAGTCATTTAGCATTAATACCATTTTTAACTTTGAAACGGAAATATTTTCTATAGCATTAGAATCCACCTTTAACTTACCTCATATTCTTATTTATCATATCAAAAAAATATTCTACAAACCTATTTTAGAATAAAGTAATACAAAAATAAAGCGAAGTTGAACAATGCTTTTTGAATTTTTTTTAAAATATGATATCAAAAAGATATTTTCTCTTATCTCTGTATCAAGAGGGAAGCTCTTTTTGATTTTATAGACTGTTTTGTAAAATTTTTTGATGTTATCCTTAAAAATTAGAATCGATATCATAATTGATGAACTTAACAATATTATTTCAGATAAATTTGGTACCACTCCTTACTATGGAACAGATTACTTCTATAAATAGCGCTCTTTATTTTGTATTCAACTAATAAATGGTGTAAACTTTTAATATTAATCAGCTCAATTCATACATTTTTAGGGTAGAATTCACACCATTCAATTGAAATCAATTAAAATCAGTTGAAATGATTAACGTTTAGAATTCACAAAAATCATGATATTAAAGCTCTTTGAAATTTATATAAACGTGTGTTTTGGAAAGCTGGTCTCAAGAATGCTAGTATAATAGAATATCAGTTTTATATTAGATTGAAAATACTAAAATTTTCCCTATCATTTAGACGGTATTATAATTGATGAATTTAATAACATTATTTCTGATAAATTTAGTTTAACTCCTTATCATGAGTCAGATTATTTCTATGAATATCATCTTTTGAATACAAAATAAAGTCCACCAGTTTTTTCTTACCGATGGACTTTATTTTTTATTCAACTAATGATTTTTGATTGCTTGGTTAGTTTTTTGGTTAATTTTGCAATTTCAAATATGTTTTATAGCTACAAACCCCTTGTGTATAGATACTTATGGATAAAATGATACATTCTAACAAAATAAATTAAAAAATACTTCAATAATAAATTTAGTAAAAAAACTAATCCTGTATTATTTTTTTAGCAAATCAGATAAAAAATTTTCTTTCAACATGTTTAGATTAAATACGTTGGTGATACAATTAAAGGCTTCCAAAAGTGGTATATGAGCAGTTTTCCAGCCTTGACCATCTGTAACCCAAACAAATTCAACATTATCTTCTGAGGATTTTACAAATTTATTTAGTTCAATAAATTCACCCGCTACCGCTTTAAGTTTACTTCCACCACCACCGTAATAGTTCGTTTCTATTAACCAAACTTTATGATGCTCTTTTGAATAAATTGCTACATCGAAACGACGCTTAGATTTATCAACTGGAACTTTTATATTCCACCTTTCTTTAATAAAAGAGGCGGTTGCTTGGGATTTCCACTCCAATCCTAATTCTTTAGAGATTTTTGCAACATGTCGTTCTAAAATTCCTTCCATAGTTGCCCCACTACGATTTTTACGAGCATTACTATCTAATCCAGTTTCAACCCCGTAAACATAGTCCACCAAAGAACGATTAGCTTGATTTTGCAAAAAATCTAACAAACCAGATTCTTTGGTGAAGTCAACATATTCTTTGATACTATTCGTATCAATTTTTGAAAAATTTAGTTGTTCAAAACTCATATTATCTTGTTCATCAATGGATAGAATGACCATAATCATATCACGACTAGCAATTAAACTAGGAATTGCTTTAAGCAATTCAGGCTGTTTCGTGAATAAAGATAGCGCCTCATCATAGATAGCCTCTTTACCAATTAAATAGTTTAGAGTATTTAATTCTAGTTCAAACTTTTTAGTTTCACGTTCAACTTTTTCCCAGTTGACATAATATGCAGGTGTACGATTAGTTACAGATAAGTTTAATAAAAATTTTTCAAGTCTTTCTTCTGATGATAGTTGTATGTAATCAATAAATTTCATAACATCTCCTTATTATTTTCTTTCTCAAGCCTTGTTTTCGCTATCTTCAGATAATCTATTTGAGCGTCTATTCCAATAAATTTTCTACCTAATCTTTTAGCCACCACTCCAGTTGTACCACTTCCGACAAAAGGGTCTAGAATATAATCATCTTCTTTAGTTGAAGCCAAAATAATACGTTCCAACAAATACTCTGGCTTCTGCGTAGGGTGTTTACCGGCCCATTTTTCAGATTGTTTTGTTAACGAACCCATCCAGACATCTTTCATCTGCTTTCCACCATTACTTTCTTTCATTAACTCATAGTTATAATAATGACGAGCTTTTTTATCATTTTTCCTAGCCCAAAGTATGGTTTCAGTGGAATGTGTGAAATAACGACAAGATAAGTTGGGTGGTGGATTGGTTTTCTGCCAAGTAATATTGTTCAGAATTTTAAAACCTTCTTGTTCTAAAGCCATACCAACCGAATAGATATTATGGAAACTACCTGAAATCCAAATAGTTCCGTTTGGTTTTAAAACTTTCTTAGCCATTTTTATCCAGTTTCGGTTGAAGTCATGTTTTTCTTCAAGAGAAGAAATTTTATCCCACTCGCCTTTATCAACTAATACAGCTTTTCCACCCGAATTGGAAATTCCACCATTACTTAAAAAATATGGTGGATCTGCAAAAATCATATCCATGCTCTCTGATTTCATTTTAGATAAAATTTCGAGACTATTTGCATGAACCAAAATTGATTTATCTTTGTGATAGAATGGTTTTGTCATTAAAACATCGCCGTACTTATAGTTTTTATTTATCATAGTTAGTTACAATAATCTCGCTAATTTTCCCACGACTTGAGGATTTCGCTCCATTCGTTCGAGTTGCGGTAACTTTATGAATGAAGAAATCTTTGTATAATTCTTCTACCAACGGACTAGAAGAATTAGATAGCATGACGTAAGCTCCTTTTTTATCCAACTTTTTGAAAGTATCTCTCAAACGAACTTGATCTTTGTAGGAAAATCCTTCGTGTGTATAAGAAGTAAAAGCACTAGTTTCAGAGATTGGAACATAAGGTGGATCAAAATAAACAAAATCATTATTTCCAACTTCCTTAACTGCTTCTTCAAAATCACCATTCAAAATATGAACATTATTTTCGTTAAGGTACTTTGAAATTCCGTGGATTAAAGGTGAATCAACAATTTTGGGGTTTTTATAACTACCATAAGGGACATTAAACTGATTTTTAGAATTCACTCTATATAGTCCATTAAAATTTACACGTAACATGTACATAATTCGGGCTGCTCTTTCAGTTTTGCTCAGTTCATCGAATCTACCATCTCTATCGATAGAACGTAAATCTAAGTAATATTCTTTCGAATTATTTTCTTCATGCTCGGATAGTAGTTCAATCAATTCTGTTGAATTATATTTAATTTGGAGGTAGCAGTTAATTAATTCACTATTAAAATCATTAATAACTGCATTTGTAGGTGTCAGTTCAAAAAAAAGGGCACCTGCACCAACGAAAGGCTCAAAGTAGCGATTAAAAGATTCAGGCATAAGTGATTTTATTACAGGAAGTAATTGACGTTTTCCACCCGTCCATTTCGTAAAGGGGTATAAAGACTGATTACTTTTATTTATTGATTTCATAACTATTATTATACCACATAATAACTAATGCTATAAATATTGTATTCGTTGACAAAGAGTTCTTGTATGGAATGGAAGTAAATTAAAAAGAGGTCAAAATGTTTAACGGTTACGTGATGAACGAAACACCTATCTAATGGTAAGGACAATGCAGACGAGAATATCCCTTTATAGCTATAGAATAAAGAAAAACTAACTGATGTTGAGGAATTATCCGATGGTAGACGAATCACCAAGCATTCTTTTTGGATTCCTAAAAAATTCCTGAAAGAAGTTTTTGATGGTAAATGGGATTAGTATTGAATAAACGTACTAACTGTTAAACATTTGAATACAAAATAAAGCCCACCAATTTTTTCATACGTTTTTAGAGGTGCCCTAAAATGCACCAATAAAAAAACTGATACACTTTATTTTTTATTCAATTTGCAATGGCTAATCTCAAAGTATTTCCCAAATTTTATCCATAAATTTAACTGACTAACTTTTAAGACTACTTTATATGGACTAATTTATCTTAATCTCATATAAAAAATAGCAATTATTCATAAATAACGAGTAAATTTATCTATTTACTACATTTCATCAACATGAACCTTGGATATTCCCATTTTTCGGGATATTTTTGTTCTATTTCTGAACTGGGCAATGGTTCAATTAAATTTATAATTTTTAAATTATTCTTACTTAATTTTTCAAAATACATTTCTAACGGTCTATGAATATGACTAGTATTGTAATTAGAGTTGTACAACGATATGTTAAAAGAAGTTTCTATAAAAATTTCATCTCTATAATTGAACCAGTTCAATTTGTCATATCCCCAATATTTTGGCCAAAATACAGGATGAGTTATTGAAAAAATAAACTTCCCATTATCATTTAACAACTTTGATATTGCACATAAAACATCATCTAGGTTTGAGACATCCATCAATGTCATGTTTGAAATTATTAAATCATATTTTTTCCAAAAACGAGATGACTCAGCATACTTCTCAATCGAAATATTACTAAAACTTAGATTAGCTATTCCTTTGTGTTCACTTTGTGCAATCTTAATACTTTGACTACTTAAATCAATACCCACAACATCAACATTTTTTTGTTTAGATAGTTTAAAAGTTAAATCGCCAGTCCCACAACCAGCATCCAAAATGCAATAACTATTTTCAGATTTGAGTTCAGCCTTGACTAATTTTAAAATAGATGGAGTTGTTACATAATGATAACTTAAATCTTTTCCATCCAGTATTTGCTTGTGTCTTAATATCGCTATATTATTCCACTCACTTGCCAACTCAGCATTACTTTTCTTATTAGTTTTTTTCAATTTTTCCCATTCTATTTTTTTCTATTCCTTGAACTAACTTGATCAAATCGTTGACTAAATAATAAACAGGAATATCTGATTGACTATATTTATTTATTCTATGGATTTCCATCTCATCCTTTTGTCCTATTGCAACTTTAGAACGCAGAGACCCGTAGTCTACAATAGTAAAACGCGTTTCTGGGATAAAATCTAAGTAGCCATACTCAATTATAACCGCACCCAATTTTTCTAATTCCTTCGACAAATTATTTTGAAAGGATAAAATTAATGTTAATTCATTTTTTTTAGCTTTTTCTTTTAACATCTCTGTTATTTTTTTTTCGCTTGCCCAACTCATATCTCTTGATAAAACAACTGATTGCCCATTATCTTTTAACCACCTATACATAAAATGATTAATGCTTTCCTTAGTTGGATAGGCATTTAAATTAATAGATTCCCAAATTTTATAAAATCTAAAACCAACAACAACTACACTAATCAGTATGATCGACAAAAATAGAAAACTTAATAGATTTGATTTCATTTGAAGTATTCCTATACTCCCAGATATTAACCCTATCAATTCTATAAAAGAAGGCCAACCCTGACTTATAACCTCAAGTATAATTTTTTTTGACTTAATCACTTTAAAACCTCTTCGCTATTACAGGCTAAATAAACGTCACTAATTTCCATAATACATTCCAGCCCACTTAATAGATCAAACTAATACTTTTTTGATAGTTATAAATTAGCAAATACAAAAAAGTTTATTGACTATTTTTAAAATATACATAATAATATTGTTATATAAACATAAAAAGACATTATTAAATTCTTTTTTTATTCAAATTTTAATGACTATTCTCAAAATACTTGCCTCCCTTCTTACCAAAATCTTAGTTGATAAACTATGAAACTCGCTACATAAGAATTAAAGCGCTTATATCATATCTTTAGCACGTATTCTCTACTTTTATTTAAATTTCTAATGACCTGCCAATTTGTGTAATAAAAGATTCAAACCTATCTTTCAATTGTGATTTTTTGTTTTGTAGGCTTATCCATTTAGGATGTGATGTCCTATAACACAGACTAGGTAAATCAGGAGATTTTAATTGAACCAATACATTGGGATCAAAGCCTTCAACAGGAATAAATTGTAAATCAGTAAAAATATTTCCTAGTCGATTGTCGAATTTATGTCCAGTAAAGAAGAGACAGAATTCAGGTTTTAAAACACTAATTTCATCTTTTAATAAATTATCAAGTCTAGAAAAGTCCTCTCGATGCTCAGCGTCAGGCTCTTTTTTATTCTGATCATATTTGCTTAAATTAGTCCACATACAAGAATAGTTGCTATTTCCAAGTTGTTTTTCTGTAAATCTAACTAAGTACCAGAGAGGTGAACCCTTTTTATTATAGCTTTCTCCTACGTTGAATCTTTCATAACACGATAACAGTTGATTTATACCAATATTGAACTGTTCCCATCCAGCTGTTTCTTTTCCTACAACTAAAAAACGAGTTTTTGAAGATAAATATGCACTACTTGGTGACATTAATAAAGGCCCATTAATATCTTGATGTTCATATTTATCATAAATCAATTCAAAATCATCTATCTTATTTTCATACAAATTAACTAACTTTTTCTTAACTTCAACTAGTTCTTTCATTTCTAATCCTTCCGTGATCAATAAGCACTACAAAACAAATCGATTGCATTAATTTTCATAACATCCCTCTTTCCATTATTATACCAAAATTATTACTCATGATAGATCTGAATATGTTAAACACAAAATAAAATGCACCAATACAAAACTGGTACACTTTAGTTTTTATTTAAATTATGCTGACCAATAACTGACCAGAATATCTTTTTTTACTTATTAGTACAAAAATAATAGAGATTGAAAGGCTTGTAATTAAACGAATGTTGATCAAAGATTATCAATAAATACTACGATTGAAGTTTTGCATATTCATCATCGTAATCTATATCTCCTTAATTCATGTGCCTTGATGGCTTTTGTTTTTTATCGTCTTCTTTTGCTTTACTTTTTTTAACAGGTAATAGAAGCGAACTGATTACTTCATTATATCATTTTCTATCTTTAATTTGTAGTTAGAGATAGCTATGCATCCATTGACAATCAATATAGTAAGCCATCTTGTTTTGAAAGATTATCTAATATCATCACAAGTTTACTAAAATTATCATTAACAACCGATTTTTTTAAGAAGGCATATTGCACGTAAAACATTTCTTTATCTTCCGGCACTAATGAGATTTCAACTAGTCCTTTCATATTTTGAAAGGGGAGATAGGGCGTCATTAATGTAATGCCAACATTTGATTTGACAAGTTGACCTATTGTATTAATATCAGAAAAATGAACCAAGACCTTGGCTTTCCCGTCATACTTATCATTTAAATGATCAAAAGCTTTGGTATGCGACAAACCGTCTTCCAATAAGATAAACGGATAGGCTAACGCTTCTTCAAATGTAATTTGAGATTTTTGAGCTAACGGATTATCTTCTGAAACATAAATTTTGAATTCATAGCTGTAGAGTAATTTGACGTTCAAATCAGGATGTTCGATAGGTGTCACACTCCCAAGTAAACTAAGTTCTAGATGACCCGATAACAGTTGATTGAGTAAATCTGTCGAACTTCCCGAAATCAATTCAAAATTTGATATGAAATCAACATTATCTTCGGTTTTAAAGAGTTTAGAGAAAACTCTTGTTTTGATCAATGACGGAAAACCAACATAAACTTTTTGCTGTTTCGCATGGTCAATGGCTTCTTCAATCATCTTAAATTCTTCCAAAATACTCTTCAGCTGGTTCTTTAGAATTTGTCCTTCTCTGGTTAAAAGAACCGAACGATGAAGAGAACTTTTTTCAATTAAATTGCATCCATAGTATTCTTCAAGCCTTTTTACAGCGTAGCTAATACTAGGTTGACTAACATTAAACTTTTTTGCTACTAATGTAAATGAGAGCACATCTCCCAAAAAACTAAAATATTCGAAATCTCTTAGATTCATTTTGAAATTTTCCCCTTGTTTTACATTCTAGCATATTCTAGAAAATATGTTAGCCCGATTTTTTAGTTAAATTTATAGGTTATAAGCAAATTATATGGTAGCTATTCGAGTTGACTATAAACTATTTCAAGCGATACACTATGACATGTCATCAATATTTTAATTTTGGAGGAGCAAATGAGTAGCTATCAGGTCATCATCATACCATACTTAAATAAGGGATCGACAGTTGATGCAACTGTCTTTGAAAATAAGTCAACTGACTCATTTTATACCTACACGCACCAACCATTTTTTGCATTTTAAGCCTAATGCTTCTGATACTAAAAATGGCGATAAAAAAGAAAGAGAGCAATACACATGAATAACTGGACAAATGAAATTATTAACCGTTTAGACACTGCCTACAATGCACGTTTTGAAAAAGAAAAATCATTGGTTTTCTTGAATGATGCTTATCAAAACTTGCTCTTCCTTAAACTAAAATATACCATTGATGAGGATGACGAATTGTCTAACTTTGCAACTTCTTTCATGGAAGTCAGAGATTTATTTATCAATGAGTTGAGCGATCGCTATCCTGAAAATTATGCACAAGTTGCTTGCCAAATTCAAAAATTACATGACTTAAATGGTCATCTGTCAACAAACATCTAGGAAGAGGTCTACCAACCATTGAATAATACGAATGAAAAATTATTTAACAAAGGTTTCATTGCAATTACTTTTATTAACTTTATTGTCTATTTAGTCTACTATCTTCTGATGGTCATCATTGCAGTCATCGCACAAAGTAATTTGCATGCCTCACTAGGTCAAGCAGGATTAGCATCTGGTATTTATATTATTGGGACTTTGCTTGCGCGACTACTCATTGGTAAAAAACTAGAACTAATCGGTAGGAAGGCGACTTTAAGATATGGTGCTTTGTTTTATTTACTTACAACAATTGCTTATCTTTACGTGCCAGCCATTCCAGTACTCTATCTCGTCAGATTTTTAAATGGTTTTGGCTATGGTGCTTTATCAACTGCGACAAACACTATTGTCACTGCCTATATCCCTAAAGCTAGACATGGTGAAGGTATCAATTACTATGGTCTCAGTACCAGTTTAGCAGCCGCTATTGGGCCGTTTCTTGGCCTAATTTTACTAAATACAACCGATTTTCACTTTATTGTCGCTTTTTCAATTGTCCTCGTTTTTATTATCACAGTTATGTGCTATTTATTCCCAGTTAAAAACGTGAAACTGTCAGAAGAACATATCAAAGCACTCAATCAAAGTACTTTCGATAGCTTCATTGAAAAAAAAGCATTATTTATTGCTTTTATGGCCTTCTTGATGGGGCTTTCTTACTCAAGTGTCCTCGCTTTTCTATCTTCCTATGTCAAAGTCATTGATTTAGTACAGGTCAGTTCCTTATTTTTCGTTGTTTATGCCTTGGTTATCACCTTTACTCGACCACTCTCAGGCAAAATATTTGATAATCTTGGCGAAAAATTTGTCATGTATCCTAGTTATTTATTTTTGAGTGCCGGTCTCATTTTACTTAGCATGACAACCAGCAGTTGGTTGCTCCTAGTCTCAGGCGGTGTTATCGGCCTTGGCTACGGTACTTTCATGTCAAATGGACAAGCTGTTTCTTTAAAAACTGTTAAAGACGAGCATCGGTTCAGCGTTGCACTCTCTACTTATTTTATTGGTCTAGATCTTGGTTTAGGGGTCGGTCCTTATGCTTTAGGTGAATTAAGAACTTTCCTATCTTTTCAAAATATCTACTTAGTTGCAAGTATTTTACCAATCATTTGTATAGTACTTTACAAAGCTTATTCGTCTAAGAAGACTGCCAAAGTAGCACTATAAACAAACATCACGCACCAGGATATTCTTGGTGTTTTTTGATGTCTATTTAAAAGAAAATATATGAAAAGGACAAAAAAAAACGAGCGCTAGGCTCGGTAATTAGTGCGGAGAAAGGGACTTGAACCCTCACGACCAAAGTAGGTCACAGGATCCTTAATCCTGCGCGTCTGCCAATTCCGCCATCTCCGCGAAACAGTACTTTATTAGTATATCAAAGTAGCTATCAATCGTCAAGAGTTTTTAAAAAAGTTTTTTATTTTAGACAATCAATAATTAACTTGATCAAACAAACCATCAGGTAAATCATGGAATCCTTTGCCTGCTTTATAGTTTTCAAATTTGCCTAGCAAAAATTGATAGGCATCCAACCGGCTTTCGTAACGAATAATAGCATCTTTAGCGCGTTCATCATCTGTTTCATCCGCAACCTCTTGGCTTTGGGTCATGGCCATCTCATTGACCATGATTTGTGTCGCTACCCAAGCTTCAAATTCTTGCATAAATTCTTGTTCATATGTCATATCTAACACTCCTTCATCTATTCTTTTCTCTCATCAATCCTGAGCATCAATCTTCTAGCACTTTCTGATAGGCCCAACGGGCACCTTCAAACATCACCACACCGCATTTTTCAAAGCCAAGTTTGGTCAAAATATGCTGCATGATCTGATTATCTGGATGCGTATCGACACGAAAGTCTTGATAAGTACTGAACGTCTCAAAAACTGAGGTCAAAAATCGCTGTCCCAGAGCCTGACCGCGAAATGCCGTTGATACCACAATACGATGAACAGTCACATAGTCATGCTTATCGTTACGCCACGCGCCTTGAATCATATCATAAGCGGGATCGAACCCCGTCATCACGGCCGCATAAGCTGCAATCTTACCATCCACTTTCAGAACATAGGCCACATCATTCTTAATGTCCGTCCTAATATCTGCCATAGCAGGATAGGCGCTTTTTTGCCACTGGTCAATCCCTTGTACCTTCAAAAATGCACGCGCACTCTCAATCACTGCCACAATTTCTGATATTTCCTCTAGCCTTGCTTTTTCAATCATTTGCGCACCAACTTCACAACTGCCTCCGTCCGCGCCGTGTGCGGGAACATATCGACCGACTGGATATATTTAACCTCATAGACCGACGCCAACTTAACCAAATCACGCGCCAAAGTCGACACATTACAGGACACATAAACCATTTTTTCAGGCTGCGTCGCAATAATCGTGTCCAGCAACTTGTCGTCCAACCCCGTCCGAGGCGGATCAACGATCAAGGCGGTCGCTCTAAACCCTTCAGCCACCCACTTAGGCACCACCGTTTCAGCCGTCCCGACTTCATAAATTCCATCCGGCACATTGACCTTAGCGTCCTCTATCGATGCCGCAATCACATCCATACCTCGAATACTCCGGACCTTCCCAACAAAGGCACGACCAATGGTGCCAGTTCCAGAATAGGCATCTATTAAATCATCGTCAGCACTCGCATCCATCGCCTTTACCGCCTCGCGGTAAAGGACATTAGTTTGTTCAGGATTGAGTTGATAAAAGGCACGCGGGCTGAGTTCAAAGGTATAATCAAGCACGCCTTCTAAAATCGCACGCTCCCCCCAAAGAATCTCAGTCTCATCGCCATAAATCTCAGACGACTTCTTACGATTAATGTTCAAAGCAATCGTTTTAATCTCAGGAAATTTCTCCGTCAAACTCGCAATCGTTCGCGTCAACTCAACCGGAGTCGATGAAATGAAAATAAGCTGCACTTCCCCAGTATGATTAGCCCGACGGACCATGACCGTCCGAATCCCATCGAACTTTCTTTCATTATAGATTGGAATTCGATGAAAAGTCAGGAGTTCAGTGACTTCATTAATAATTGCTTGTGTTGTTTCATCTTGCACTAGACAGTTTTTGATTTCAACTAATTTATGGGAATTTTCCGCAAAAAGCCCTGCTCTGACTTTCTCGCCTAAAAACCGCGTTTGAAATTGCAACTTAGCCCGATAGTGCTCAGGTTTTTTCATCCCTATCGTCTTACGGACTTCGTAAGTTTCATAACCTTCCGGTTTAAACTTTTGTAGCGCCTGTCTCAGCACATCTTGCTTAAAAAGCAGCTGTTGCGGATAAGCCAAGTGCATGATCTGACAGCCGCCACACTGCTTATAGATATCACACATCGGCACCACGCGGTGGGGTGATTTTTTATTGAGCTTGAGGACTTTTGCTGTCGCATAATTGCGCTCACTGGTCACGATTTCCGCATACACATCCTCGCCCTTGAGCGCACCCGGCACGAAAACCGTCGTTCCCTTAAAATTACCAACGCCTTCGCCATTGATACCGATTTTTTTGATTTTTAGTGGAATTTTTTGCTTAATTTTAAGAGTCATGTCTTTATTTTACCATTTTCTTTTAGATTTTAAACTGTTATTCTTTACTACTAACCGTTGGTAAAATTAAAATTTGACAACTCTTTGGATACTATATGGCAGAACATACTTGTTCGTTATTTATTGTATTGATGCTATATAGAAATAGAAAACAATAGAAGTTTTCTATTGAACTTTTATGCTTAATACTATATAATTGAATTATCCGAAAGAGAACTACGTGTAGTTTCTGGGAAAAATCTACGATTTTATCAACTGACCTTGTGTTGGTTGTTTTTTATTGTCACGAATCTATCAGCATTTTCATAAATTGCCATAATATCTGATTTAATCGTACCATCTTTTAAATTGTAAATAAAATTAATCGCTTTTTTTCTTTTTGAAGTCGTCAATATACCATTTTTTCCTCTACCAGATGTTACATAAATATTCAGCGGTGTAAAATGAAATAAATGATTTCTCAAATTATTGAGCTCATTAAGATTATTTTGAATAGTTTTTGTATTTTTAGAAGTCATAAAACTTTTTAAGATACCAGATAGATATGAATCAAAAAGAGGTGACTTTTTCTTATTCTTTGCTAGCCAAAAAATAAATTGTTTTGTCTCTCCAAAAGTCATTCTAGTCATATAAGTCCAAGTTTCCATTTTATTATAGTCAGGCAAATTCTTGATTGAAGCGCGCTTTATTAACTGGACCAATTCGTTTTCAAATTTTGGTTCAATTTCATCGTGCTCTATCAATTTAGCTATGTAGTATGCCGTTCTTGAATTAATAGTTTTTTCGAAATCAAGCATAATTGGCATAAGCTCTCTACTAACTTTACAGTCAATATCGTAATAGGCTTTCCAATCTGAAAAATTGTGATTTTCATAAATATGGTGCTTAGACACAATATCTTTTACATATTTAATTTTACTTGCTGAAATGACATTATAATAATTATTATCAAGCAAAGTATCCTTTGCCATACGGTCATTTTCAAATATTATCCCTTTTTTATCTGATAAATATTTAATTTGCTCATCTAAAGTTTTAAACGCCTTCATTTAACCTTCCCTTTTATCCCTACATCTAGATAATCGTATTTTAATATATAAGCCAACCATCAATGTCAATTTAAAAAACTAGCTATAACAACGACAAGCCTATATTTTCCTGTCAATTATTAAACCTAACAACCCAAAATTGTCATTAAACATCTCAAATATAAACCACTTTCACCCATTTTACCATTTTTTTACGTATAATAAAGTATGCCTAAAATTATTTCACTTGAGAAGAAAAAACGTTTATATAAGGTCGTTTTTGACGATGAGCGCACGATTTATGTGACTGAGGACACGATTGTTAGGTTCTTTTTGTCAAAAGGTGCTGTGTTTGAAGATACTGAGATTGAGAAAATTGCTGAATTCGCTGATTTTTCTAGGGGAAAAAATCTGGGGCTCTATTATATTTCTTTCAAGCAACGGACTAAAAAGGAAGTCATTTATTACTTGATTGACCACGAGATTCCAAATGTGCAAATCGCTAAAATCATTGATGCGCTTGAGGCATCACATTTTATTGACGATAATGCCTACACTGAGTCCTTCGTTCGTGGCAAAGTCTTAGGTAAATCAGCTGGCCCTTACCAAATTCAACAAAAATTGGTCAATAAAGGTATTGATAAATCTTTGGCACTTGAAAAATTAGAACTCCTTTATGACTATGATGCACAAGTTGATATCGCAACGCATCTGGCTGAAAAATTAGTCATGAGCAAGTATAGTCGCCTGCCACTCAAGGCCCTAAAAATGAAGATTGCAACGAATCTGACAAGTAAAGGCTTTTCTTACGATATTAGTAAAATTGCCATTGATAATTTAGAGCTCGAATCCGATGAAGACAATGAATCAGAACTCTTGCAAAAAGAATTAGACAAAATCATGCGCAAATACAGCCGAAAATATGACGGCTATGACCTCAAACAACGTGTCAGAAACGCCCTTGCCAGAAAAGGTTTTGACTTTGACGTCATTAATCGTGAGTTACGCGAAATTGATTTTTAAATCAAAAAAAGCTCAGTTTTTGAGCTTTTTAATTTGCTTTAAAATAAGGCGCTAGACTCAGGATTTCGGATTTTGTCAGCGCACGATAATCACCTGGTTTCAAGCTATCGTCTAACTGTATTGGTCCGATTTGAGTTCTCACCAGTTTGGTCACGAGTTTTCCAACACTCAAAAACATCTTGCGAATCTGACGGTTTTTTCCCTCGCTAATGCTGACAATGGCGGTATGGTCTGAAAGGATTACTAATTGAGCAGGGGCTAATGACACATCACCATCTATCACTAGACCTGCTCTGAATTTTCTCACGTCGTCAGATTCTAGAGGCTCTTTCACCTCTACTTGATAGACTTTTTCAACGTGGGCTTCAGGTTTGATCAAATTGCGCCCAAGTTTGCCGTTGTCGGTGATGAGAAGCAGACCTTGAGATAGAAAATCGAGACGACCGATGATGTAGAGACTTGCTTTGTCGATAATATCTGGAAAAGCGTCGAAAACGACTGGTAGTTCAGCATCCTTATTGGCTGAGAGGGTGCGCATGGCTTTGTTAATCATGAAATATCGGTGAGGCGGAAAGTTGATTTGACGACCATCTAGCGTAAGGTGATGGATGCTACTATCGACCTGTTCATTGCGCGCTGTTATGAGCTGATTGTTAACTGATACACGGTGCTCACGTAAGACTCTTTTGATGTCGGATTTTTTGACAGCACCATATTGGATTAAAACATCATCTATTCGCATTTTGAATTCCTATTTCTTGACCTTTTTTGACTTTTAAAATATAATTTAATTATAAACGTATACTCAGTTGGGTAATAAAGCGAATGAGGCTTTTAAACTATTTTTCAACGACGAAGTGGCGAGAAATCATTTGAAGTATTTGCTTTATTAGTCGGAATGATTATATTATACCTATTTGGGATAGAAAAAGCGAGGTAAACCTATGGCTTTTACAAATACAATCGCCCGTTATGCAAGTTTCGGCACTATTCAATCCATCCCTGGCGAAGTTATCGACAGTTTTTGGTACATCATTGACAACAACCTCAAAGGTGTTTTCATTTTGGAAAATACGATTAACTTTGAATTGATGAACAACCACGGGATGCTTTCAGTTCGCTTTTCACAAGACGATGACCCTAACACGTCTATGGTTATTGACTTTAATTACGAATTTGACAACGACTGGCCACGACTGTTTCATGCCGTTGATAATATGGGCCGTGAAACAATCATGACACCAATGGAAATGTAAGCATCAGCCAAATCACAACACACAAACTGACCTTTAATGTCAGTTTTTTTATGCTCAAAATCTCCTCAGACAAAATTATCAGATATTGCGATTGTCAGATACCTCGTAGCTAAACAAAAAAACTTTTCTATTTTTGGTTGTTAATCTACTCATATCTTCGTAGACTAACAAAAAAACACTTCTCTATTTTTGGTTGTTAGTCTACTCATATCTTCGTAGACTAACAAAAAAACACTTCTCTATTTTTGGTTGTTAGTCTACTCATATCTTCGTAGACTAACAAAAAAACACTTCTCTATTTTTGGTTGTTAGTCTACTCATATCTTCGTAGACTAACAAAAAAACAAGCCTCGTAAGACTTGCCTTTCAATTTTTTATTCAGAATCGTTTGCTACGAATGGAAGCAAAGCCATGATACGTGCGCGTTTGATTGCTGTTACAACTTTACGTTGGTTTTTAGCAGAAGTACCAGTCACGCGACGTGGTAAAATTTTACCACGTTCAGAGATGAAACGTTTCAAGAGCTCAGTGTCTTTGTAGTCAACGTTTTCGATTTTGTTAGCTGCGATAAAGTCAACTTTTTTGCGGCGTTTGAAGCCACCACGACGTTGTTGTGCCATGTGTTTTCTCCTTATATTATTCTAGACAGATACCTGTCCATCAGTGATTAAAACGGTAAATCATCATCACTCAAGTTCATGGGTGTGCCACCAGAAAATGGATCGCTATCGCGGCCAAAATCTGGAGTGGCAGGTGAACTCTGTGTTTGTGACGGCTGATTACCACCGAAGTTTGAGTTTGTAGGTTGAGACGGTGAAGGTGTGTAACCACCACCTTGTTGTCCACCCTCGCGTGCGCCACGACTTTCTAACATTTGGAAATTATCAGCAACTACTTCAGTCACGTAAACACGTTGACCTTGGGCATTCTCATAATTACGCGTTTGGATACGACCGGTTATGCCTAAAAGCGCACCTTTTTTCGCCCAATTTGCTAGATTTTCTGCGGCTTGACGCCAGATGACAACATTGATGAAATCCGCTTCACGCTCACCATTAGCATTTTTAAAGGTACGATTTACCGCTAAGGTAAAAGTAGCTACTGCTTGATTGGCAGGGGTGTAACGTAGTTCAACATCTTTGGTCAAACGACCTACTAAAACAACATTATTAATCATGTTTTGTCCTTCCTGAAAACTAAAGTGTGCTTAAAATTAAGCGTCAACTTTAGTAATCATGTGACGTAAGATGTCGCCATTGATTTTCGCAAGACGGTCAAATTCGCTTGTTGCTGCTGAAGCTGAATCAGCTTCAAGCGTTACAAGACGGTACAAGCCTTCACGGAAATCATTGATTTCGTACGCAAGACGACGTTTTTCCCAATCTTTTGATTCAGAAATAGTTGCACCATTTTCTGTCAAGATTGTGTCAAAACGCTCAACAAGCGCTGTTTTGGCATCTTCGTCAATGTTTGGACGAATAATGTAAAGAATTTCGTACTTTGTAGTAGCCATTGATGTATCTCCTCCTTTTGGTCTAATGACTCGGGGCTTTTCCCCGAGTAAGTGAGGGTTGCTCACAAGTATTCATTATAGCATATAACTTGACCATTTGGCAAGCTTTTTATTTATTCAGGAGGGAATAGATTATCAATTCGAAACTAAAAACCTAGATCAACTAGGTTTTATCATTTTTTAGCAAGGTCATTTAATTTAACATGCTTGCTGGAAATGAATAGGCGTGATTTAACTCCTCTTGATTACGATAATCGAAAGGTTAAAAATCAAGGCATTCAAAAATTTCTGCACCGTTTGCCTTGTACAACCCTCACAAGCGTAAGAACAAGGAATGAGAAACAGCATCAACTTCGCATTATAGGCACTAACTGTTTCTCTATCAATGATTTTGAGTAATATATAGGCAAATAACATTATCATAAATCGGCATAAAACTCGTCCCTGACTTTACATTTTTCAACCGCCAAATACCGCTGAAATACCTGCATAGACTAATAAAATCACACCGAGAACAATCCGATATTTACCAAAGAAAGTGAAATCGTGTTTCTTGATATAATCCATCAAGAATTTAATGACCACAATAGACACTAGAAAAGCTGTCACACTAGCTACCATTAAAATAGCAAACTGAGACAAACTAAAGCCTCCCCCGCTTAACATGAATTTGACGACTTTCAAAAGACTCGCACCGAACATAACCGGAATCCCAAGGAAAAACGTAAACTCAGTCGCAACGAAGCGTGATGCGCCTAGGATAATCGCGCCAAGAATGGTCACACCTGACCTAGATGTACCTGGCATTAATGACAAGACCTGAATTAAGCCAATATAAAAAGCAAATCGATAAGACATTCTATCAAGGTTAGTTAACGTATCTGGACGTGTTTTCGCCCACTTCTCCACATAAATGAAAGCAAAACCGTAAATAATCAACATGAATGCGATAGGGACAAATTTATGAAAATGCGCATCCAACCAATTATCCAGTGGCAAGCCAATGATAATTGCCGGAATACACGCGATAATCACTTTCAACCAAAGTTGCCAAGTTAATTGAGTTTCATGTGGCGTCTTACTCGAATCAAATGGATTGAGCTTTTTAAAATAAATGACAACAACCGCTAAAATCGCACCTAGCTGAATCACGACATTAAACATATTCATGAATTCAGTGGATTGTTTGAGTTTGATAAATTCATCAGCTAGAATCAAATGTCCGGTCGAACTGATTGGTAGCCACTCCGTGATACCTTCAATAATCCCTAAAATAATTGCTTTTATAAATTCCATTTTATCTACTTTCTTATGTTTAATTTACACGTTTGAACTTCAAGCTAACTTCTGTAGAAAATTACGACGATGTCGTACCGCTTTCAGTATCACTTATTTTACAACTGTTTGATCTCATTATAACAAAACTCTTTCAAATTTTGTGAATAATTACTGATTTTTAACAATAATCCCATCAATAGGCAAAATACTGACTTATCTATATTGAACATTCTGTCAATTTTTAGTAGAATTAAGGGATAACCTATAGAGATTAGAAAGAGACCTATGAAAAAAATATTTTCACTTATCTTTGCGACACTTCTTGTCTTCAGTCTTGTACCTGCGACACTTGTTAGTGCTGCTAGTGATGACAATGAATTACGTGTCGGCATGGAGGCAGGCTACCCGCCTTTTAACTGGACCCAGAAAACACAAGCTAATGGTGCTGTCAAAATTGACGGTAGTAACCAATACGCTAATGGCTACGATGTTCAAATTGCTAAAAAAATCGCTGAAAAGCTAGACAAAAAATTAGTGATTGTCAAAACAAAATGGGACGGCCTCCTGCCCGCCCTCACTTCTGGTAAAATTGATGCTATTATCGCTGGGATGAGCCCGACTGCTGAGCGTAAAAAAGAGATTGATTTTTCACAAAATTACTATACAAGTCAGTTAGTTGTCATGGTCAGAAAAGACGGCAAATATGCCAATGCCACATCTATCAATGATTTCAAAGGTGCTAAAATCACTGGGCAACAAGGGGTCTTCCACTATGATTTAATTCCACAGATGATAGGCGCCACACAAGAACCTGCTATGAGCGATTTTTCGGCCATGCGTGTTGCCCTTGAGGCTGGTACCATTGATGGATACGTAGGAGAACGCCCTGAAGGGATTACGGCTGAGTCAAAAAATTCGAAATTTAAAATGATTACTTTTTCTGAAGGGAATGGTTTCAAAACCAACCCTGATGATACGCAAACAGCTGTCGGTCTACGCAAGGATGATAAAAATCTTGAAAAAATAAATGAAGTGCTTGCCACAATGAGTCAAGCTGAGCAAACTAAAATCATGGATGACATGGTTGGGCTCCAAACCCATTCTGATCAAGAAATTGGTTTTTGGGCACAAGTTGGCGCCATCATTAAAGACAATGGTGGAGATTTCGTTCGTGCTGCTGGCATGACTTTATTCATTTCAATCATCGGGACTTTCATCGGCACCTTTATCGGTCTCTTAATTGGGGTCTTCCGCACCGCTAAAAAATCTGCTAACCGTGCGCTTGCTATACTGCAAACTCTTGTCGGTTGGGTTATCAATATCTACGTTGAAATTTTCCGTGGTACGCCAATGATTGTACAAGCCATGGTCATCTATTATGGTTCTGCGCAGTTCCTCGGTCTTTCTATGGATAAGACTTTAGCTGCTCTCATTATCGTCTCAATTAATACTGGGGCTTACATGAGTGAAATCGTACGTGGTGGGATTTTCGCCGTTGACACAGGTCAATTTGAGGCCGCAAGTGCTTTGGGGATGAACCATGGTCAAACCATGCGTAAGATTGTCTTGCCTCAGGTTATCCGTAACATCCTCCCTGCAACAGGTAATGAATTTGTCATCAACATCAAGGATACATCTGTTTTGAATGTCATTTCGATTACTGAGCTTTTCTTCCAAGGTAACACGGTTGCACAACAAAACTACCAATATTTCCAAACCTTTACGATTATCGCAGCGATTTATTTCGTTTTGACTTTCACAGTCACACGTATTTTAAGATTTGTTGAGAAAAAACTTGACTCTGAAAACTATACCACGGGCACTAATCAAATGCAGCTGCCGTTAAAAGAGGCAACTATTGAGTTAGGAGGCGAAAAATGAGCGATATCGTACTTGACATTAAAAATCTCAAAAAATCATTCGGACAAAACGAAGTCCTCAAGGACATCCACATGACTGTTGCCTCTGGTGAAGTTATCTCTATCATTGGTAGCTCAGGTAGTGGCAAATCAACCCTACTTCGCTCCATCAACTTACTTGAGCAACCAACATCTGGCGAAATTATCTACAAAGGCGAAAATGTCCTCAAAAAAGGCTATGACCTTAACAAATACCGCACCCACCTGGGCATGGTTTTCCAATCTTTCAATCTTTTCAATAACCTAAATGTGCTAGAAAATGTTATCGTGGCACAGACAACCGTGTTGAAACGTCAGCGTGCCGAGGCGAAAAAAATCGCTTTAGAAAACCTGACTGCTGTTGGCATGGATAGATTTGTTAACGCCAAACCAAATCAGCTCTCAGGTGGTCAAAAACAGCGTGTCGCAATTGCTCGCGCGCTGTCAATGAATCCCGATGTTCTCTTGTTTGATGAACCAACTAGCGCTCTTGACCCTGAAATGGTCGGCGAAGTTCTGAAAACGATGAAAGAACTAGCTGAAAGCGGCTTGACCATGATTATCGTGACACACGAAATGGACTTTGCCCGCGAAGTGTCTGATCGTGTCATTTTTATGGATAAAGGTGTCGTTGCTGAAAGTGGCACACCAGAAGAAATTTTTGTTACGCCTAAGGAGGAACGGACGAAGGAATTCTTGACCAGATTTTTAAGTTAAAATGTAACTTAAAAGTGTACAGCTTAATCGCTGTACACTTTTTTCATCTCATTGAAATTCAAATACTTTCTCACCAGTTGAAAGCAAAAACTGAACTGGTTTTTGATCTGTTTCCAAATCATAGACGATAAAACCTGTCACTGTTGTGTTGGCCTTGACCGTGGTAGCCAAATTCGTCTGCTGATGGTCTAAACCAAACTCAGGATAATCATCCGCATCTATCGGCTCCAAGCGCTCCGCCTTGTCAAATACACCCTCATCCTGCTGGAGTATCAACATTTGCAACAGATCGGCTACAGGCAAGTCATGTGTTGATGCATTGGTTAACGAAAAATCAAGTCTGAGATATTGATCTTTATGTTGATCATCACCATAGATTTCAGTTATTTTAGTGATATTATTAAGGGCTAAGCTACCAAAATCTCCTGTAAAAGTTTTCGTTTGCAAATCAAAACTTTTGAGATTTAATCTTGTCATTGCCCCAGTAATCAACTCTCTACTACTTGACGAGGTGTTGTGACTTGAAGAAGGGACAGAACTGGTCGAAAAATCTTGACTTGTCAGACGTGGCTCTGTTTTATTTGGCAATAAAATAACCATTAAGGTGATAATCACAATTGCCAAGGCTGAAATGATTAAAAAATATTTGGATGTTTTCGTTTTTATCATAAAATCTCCTTATTTATTTTTTATTTAACGTTCTATCTTTAGTCTATCATAATAGCAGTTTTTTTTCACGCCAATCAAAAAAACATATCAACCTATAAGTTGACATGTTTTTCTAATCCTCAATCACTTTAACAACATCTCCAAACAGGGCCTGTGCCTCATCAACAACCGCATTTTTGACAGGTTCGGGCGAGTCTTTCAGTCCAGCCTCAGGCGTTGGACTGGTAGCTGATGTTCCTTGCTTACGTAACTGGGCATACTCTGTTCTGATTGCAAGCCAATCAGCATCCGTCAACGCAATGATTTCAGGTGCAAACCCGACGATATTTGACATGAAATTTCCAAATTTGACTTGTAATTCCTGATTTTGCATGGCTTTTTGCGCTGTAAATTCACTTTTAAATGTGACGACAACGAATTGCTGAGAGGCTGCCACGGCTGATGTATTTTGTAGCATCGACTTACCAAAGCCACTGTCGAAAGAATTGATGGTTTCTTCCCAAGCACCTTGAATAGCAGTTCGTGCCTCATTTGTCGCCTCAGATAAGGCCTTGAAAACAAAATCTTTACTGAAATAATTCCCGCTCGCTTTAGGTGCAACTCTTTTCTCTGACAATGGTTGCTGAGGCGTTTGCGACGACTGAAACTGACCAGATTGGAGCTGACTTGTTAACTCAGACACTTGGCGTTGTAAATCTGCAATCACTTGTGAATAGTCAGCCGTTTTGAGTGTTTCTGACAACCGCATGGTCATCACGTCTGCTGCAATTTTTTCCTGTGTTGTGTTTTTCAGAGTTTGCAAAGTCTCCGTTGCGATATCAATCCAGGCAAAAATCTGAGCCTTATCCACATTTACCGTAGGGGGTCCAGCTAGGAGCATATCTCGAAAATGCGCCATTAGGTCCTCAGTGAAACGAATCATGTTCTTGCCGTCGGCAAATATCGTATCAAGTTGGGTTAGCGCATCTTCAACCTGCTGGTCAGCAATGGCAGAGATATAGGCATCTAAAGCTTGCTTTGAGATAGCGCCAGTCACAAGAAGAGCGACGTCCAGTGTCAAGCCATTTTCCGCGAAACTCAAGGCTTGGTCAAGGGTCGATAGGGCATCACGCATACCACCGTCGGCTGCATTCGCAATCAAAGCAACAGCCGACTCATCGAAAGTCACGCCTTCTGCTGTCAGAACTTCTGATAGATGCTGGGTGATGTCATGGCTCGTAATGGCACGGAAAGCAAAACGCTGTACGCGAGATAAAATCGTCGCAGGGATTTTTTGAATCTCGGTCGTTGCCAAAACAAAGACGACATTTTCTGTCGGTTCTTCTAGCGTTTTCAGGAGGGCGTTGAAAGCCCCTGTCGTCAGCATATGCACTTCATCAATGATATAGACTTTATACTTGGCACGGGACGGTGCATATGTCGACTTGTCACGGATGTCACGGATCTCATCAACACCATTATTTGATGCCGCATCCAACTCAATGACATCTTCCAATGAACCATTGGTTACCGCCTGACAAATCTCACAAATATTACAAGGTTCACCGTCTGTTTGATTAGGACAGTTAATCGCCTTGGCAAAAATTTTCGCGGCCGATGTTTTCCCTGTGCCACGTGGCCCTGAAAAGAGATAGGCGTGGGAAATCTGTTCCGTGATAATAGCGTTTTTTAGGGTTCTCGCCACCACTTCTTGCCCGACCATCTCGTCAAAGCGTTGGCTGCGATATTTACGATATAGGGCTTGATAACTCATTTTACTGCCTCATTTTTTAGGGTGAATTGATTAAACTGCCAGTTTGTTTTATCGATTAAAATTTCGGTAAATCGTTCTAAGAACGTTTGTTCCAACTGCCCGTAATCATCAACGAGAGCTGAATCTAAATCTAACACACCAACAAGCTGACCGTTTTTATACATTGGAACGACAATCTCTGAGCGTGCTACAGCATCACAAGCAATATAATTGGCATGTTGTGTCACATCAGGTACAATCATTGTTTGTGCTTTTTCAGCAGCCTCGCCACATACGCCTTTACCTAAGGTAATATTGACACATGAAACGCCACCTTGAAAAGGGCCTAAGACAAGTTTCTCACCGTCAAATAGATAGAACCCGACAAAAATTGAACGAGGTAAAACACCACGCAATAAAGCACTGGCATTACTGAGATTGGATAAAACATTTCCTGTTTCATCAAGCAGCGCATCAATTTGTCGAAGTGCTAAGTCGTACTTCTCTATTTTTGTCATATTTTCACCTATTTTTTGCTATAATATAAGGGCACCTCTAAAAACTGCTTTTGCGGCTACGGTTACTCACCGCATAAAGTGCTTTGATAACTTTTGAGCTAAATTTTTTAGCGCTAAGCATTGCGACAAGGCTTGTGGCTGCGATTACTCGCCACAGAAAGTGCTGTGCTACTGCAAGACGCGAAACAATAACGACGCGATAGGAAAATTTAGCCAAAAGTGACAGATCTGAGTTTTTTTGAGGTGTCCATAACTATTATAACAAATTTTGGAGATAAAAATGAACCTTGATGATATTCGCTCAGATATTGATACCTTAGATGCTCAATTAGTCCAGTTATTGGAGGCACGAATGACCTTAGTTTCACAAGTGGCTACCTTTAAAAAAATGACTGGTGGTAGAGTACTAGATAATTCACGTGAACTCGTAATTTTAGATCGTGTGGCGAGTCAAGTTGAAAATCTTGATTATACAGAGACAGTCGTCAACACTTTTAAAGACATTCTGAAAAATTCACGCGCTTATCAAGAAAAAGTGTTAAAAAAATGAAAACTTATTATCGAAATATCGTGATTTGGTCAGGTTTGGCTATTGTGATTGGCCTTGGTGTTGGTGTATTAGATGCCCTATTCGGTCGCATTTTGGATGTTGTAACTGACTTCCGGATACAACATTTTAACATGCTAATTCCTTTTTTACCATTAATCGGGGTACTGATTGTTTTTCTATATCGTCGATTTGGTAAAACAGCCAGTCAAGGTATGGGACTCGTCTTTAGTGTGGGACATCAGTCTGATGAAGTGATTCCAAAGCGCCTCATCCCGCTCGCCATGGTAGCAACTTGGCTGACACATCTATTTGGTGGTTCTGCCGGTCGTGAGGGTGTTGCCGTTCAAATCGGAGCAACCTTTGCAAACTTTCTGGGCGATATCTTTAAGGTTAAAAATCGTCATATTATCGTGATGATTGGTATGGCTGCTGGTTTTGGCGGCCTCTTTCAAACACCTTTTGCAGCGACATTATTTGCACTCGAAGCGCTGATTGCTGGTGCTATCTATTATCGAGCGATCGTCCCCGCCCTCATCGCAAGTACTGTCGCAGCAGAAACCTCGCACTTTCTGGGACTAGAAAAATTTTCATTTATACTGACTAAGCTACCAATCCTTGATGCTAGCCTAATAATTAAACTACTGTTTATAGGAACGATTTTCGGTCTCACAGGATTTGCATTCGCTTGGCTCCTAACATTTACCAAATCTCGCTTGACGACTTTGTTACCAAATCCTTACGTCAAAGTTGCCGCTTGTGGCGTTATCCTCTCGCTTCTCTTCACCATTCTTGGACATGGACGCTACTCGGGACTTGGGACTAATTTGATTGCATCTGCCTTTGGTGGCGGTCAGATATTTGCTTGGGATTTTGCTCTGAAACTGGTGATGACCGTCGTGACGCTTGCAATCGGTTTTCAAGGCGGCGAGGTAACGCCTTTGTTTGCCATTGGGGCTGCACTTGGTGCAACGCTCGGATTGGCGCTTGGACTACCCGTTACTTTCGTTGCCGCACTTGGCTATGCTGCGGTCTTTGCTGCCGCAACGAACACCTTTTGGGCGCCGATTCTGATTGGCTGCGAAGTCTTTGGCTATGCGCTCATGCCTTATCTTATGCTAGTCATCATCGTCAGCTACATGCTCAACTTCAACAAATCCATCTACACTGCGCAAGATATGCTTCAGAACATGTTCGAGGCGAAAAAGAAAAATTGAAAAATAAACAAAAGACTGTGAACGTATCCCCTGAATTATTGGGGGTGTTGACAGTCTTTTTCTATTTTCGGATTTAAGCAGTAATTTACACCTTATCACCATCAAGGTCAACGCCTACAGATTCATAATAGCCATCACCAGTTGTACATGGTTTCCCGACGACTTCAAAACCCGCTTGAGATAGGCGATTTGTTAAATCATCTACTCGCTCTTTTATGCCAACTGACATGGCTAGTTGGGCATAAACAAAGTCATCTTTTGCTTTTTATTCTGCGATATCTGAATGCCCCATAAGTTTTAAACGCGTTTCTTCATCAAAACTAAGAAAATAAGACTTGACCCCCGTTTTCTTGATATGATAAAGGACATTGCTTTTAGCACCAAAATAAGTGATATAAAAGTCACGCAGTACTCCTACCTCACGCATCCACAATGCTGTAATCAATTTCCAGTTCATTTCTTCTATCAAGCCAAAAAGATTTCAAAAGTTTAAACTTTTGAAATCCTTTTAATTTTATAATCTGCTTAGATTAAACCTCAAATAACAAATCGCCATATGATGGCATTGGCCATGCTTCTTTGTCAACAATCATTTCTAATTTATCAACTGGCGCACGAAGGGCATCCATGGCTTTAAAGACAACTTCATTGTAAAAACGAGCTTGTACTTTACCTTCTTCTTGTTGTGCTGCCTCTGCTGTGACTTGCTCAAGCGCAGCAAGCGCAGCTTTAGTTTCTTTCAACAATTCAGAGACTTCTGTCAAAATACCCGCTTGAACCGCTGCATCACAGCCAGCTGCTTTAACAGCAAGAACAGTGTCCGCCAATGATTTTGTATACTTAATGACAGCCGGAATGATTTGTTTCGTCGCCATGTCAATCATCGTAAGGGCTTCAATATTGATCACTTTACCATAATTTTCATATTTAACTTCTTCACGCGCTTTTAATTCTGTTGGTGACAAGACACCATACTTGTTAAATAATGCGATAACATCAGCATCTCCCAAGACTTCGGTTGCATCTACCATTGTTTTCAGATTTGGCAAGCCACGTTTTTCAGCTTCTACAACCCACTCATCAGAGTAGCCATCTCCATTGAAGATAATGCGTTTGTGTGCTTTGGCATATTCTGCAATCAAAGCATCAACTGCTGCATCAAAGTCTTCTGCGTTTGACAAACGTTCTGATGCATCATCAAAAGCTTCCGCAACAATCGTATTCAAGACAATATTTGGTGACGCAATTGAATCACGTGAACCAACCATCCGGAACTCAAATTTGTTACCTGTGAAGGCAAATGGTGAAGTCCGGTTACGGTCAGTCGCATCTTTTGAAATATCACGAAGTGCAGAAGAACCAGTTGCCAAGACACCACCCTCAATAGAAGTAGAAGCAGAACCACTAGCAACGTATTGATCTATGATATCTTCTAATTGTGAACCGAGGAAAATTGAGATAATAGCTGGTGGCGCTTCATTGGCACCTAAACGATGGTCATTACCTGGATCGGCAGCTGATTCACGGAGCAAGCCAGCGTATTTATCCACTGCTTTAATGATACACGCAAGAACTAGCAAGAACTGCTTGTTTTCATGTGGTGTAGAACCTGGTTCAAGCAAGTTTTCGCCTTTATCCGTCACGAGTGACCAGTTATTATGCTTACCAGAACCATTGACACCCGCAAATGGTTTTTCGTGCAAGAGACACTTCATATCATGACGACACGCAATGCGTTTCAAGGTCTGCATCACCACTTGGTTTTGGTCAACGGCAACATTGGCATTGGCATAGATTGGTGCAATTTCATGTTGAGCTGGTGCCACTTCGTTATGCTGTGTTTTTGACGTCACGCCAGCTTTCCAAAGTTCTTCATTGACATCTTTCATAAAGCCAGCGACACGTTGGCGAATTGTCCCAAAATAATGATCATCCAATTCTTGGCCTTTAGGCGCAGCAGCACCAAACAAAGTACGACCAGCGTAAATCAAATCTTTACGTTTTAAGAAAATCGCTTCGTCGACTAAGAAATACTCTTGCTCAGCACCAACAGAAGGTGCCACACGAGTAGCAGTCGTATTGCCAAAAAGGCGAAGTAATTTAATAGATGAATCAGAAATAACTTGCATAGAGCGGAGCAATGGTGCTTTTTGGTCCAATGCTTCACCGTTATAAGAATAAAATGCCGTTGGAATCAAAAGTGTGGTTCCCGCCGCGTCATGACGAACAAAAACCGGAGAAGTCGTATCCCAAACAGTATAGCCACGCGCTTCAAATGTCGCACGCAAACCACCTGAAGGGAATGATGAACCATCTGGCTCACCTTTAATCAATTCTTTTCCAGAAAAGGCAGTTAAAACACTCCCATCTGCTTTAGGTGCTGTGATAAACGAATCTTGTTTTTCAGCTGTTACGCCTGTCAATGGCTGGAATAAATGTGCAAAGTGAGTTGCACCTTTGCCAATCGCCCATTCTCTGATCTCGTTTGCAATGACATCTGCTGTCGCAAGATCAAGATCTTTTCCTTCTTCAATTGATTTTTTAAATTGTTTGTAAATGCTCTTTGGCAAACGTTGCTGCATCACCGCATCCGTGAAAACATCTTCAGCAAAGATTTCCGGAATATTGACTTTCTCCATCGTTAAGTTCTCCTGACATTTTATATGTTATAATTTCTAACACCATCATTATACATTATTTCTTGATTGAATGCAACAATAGTTGTAATTTTTAGAATTTTCTTTTTACTCAAATGTTCGGAAAAAAACACTAGTCTAAAAACTAGTGTCAAATTAGGTAGTTTAGTAGAGGTAGAGATAATTATCAATTTCCCATTGTGATACAAATTGGGCGTAAGATGCCCACTCTACTTTTTTAGTTGCTACAAAGTTGGTATAGATATGTTCACCTAAGGCAGCTTTTACCACTTCATCTTCACGCAAGGCTTTCACCGCATTGTGCAAGGTTGACGGTAGGTCTGTGATGCCGACTGCTTTGCGCTCATCACCTGACATCATATAGATATTATTTTCGACTGGGGCTGGGGCGTCAAGTTTACGCTCAATCCCGTCTAGACCACATTCCAGTAAAACAGCTAATGCCAAGTAAGGGTTCGCAGTCGGATCAACTGCTCGAAGCTCAAGGCGAGTTCCTTTCCCACGTGAAGCAGGAATGCGGACGAGAGGCGATCTATTGCGCCCTGCCCACGCGATATAAACAGGCGCTTCATAGCCTGGAACGAGTCGTTTGTAAGAATTTACTGTCGGGTTGGTAATGGCAGTAAAATTATAGGCATGGTCTAAGATTCCCCCCAAGAAATGGTAGGCAGTCTCTGATAACTCCAAATCGCCTTTTGGATCGTAAAAGGCATTGTTACCTTCTTGGTTAAAAAGGGACATGTTACAATGCATGCCACTACCATTGATGCCAAATTTTGGTTTAGCCATGAAGGTCGCATAGAGACCGTGCTCACGGGCAATGGTTTTAACGACTAGTTTAAAGATTTGGATGTTATCACAAGCCTCTAAGACATTGGTGTATTTGAAGTCGATTTCGTGCTGACCGACGGCAACTTCATGGTGACTGGCTTCGACTTCAAAACCAAGATCAGTCAAGACATTGACAATTTCACGACGCGTATTATCCGCTGAATCAATCGGCGCTAGGTCGAAATAGCCGCCTTGATCATTCACTTCAAGAGTTGGGTTCCCTTTTTCATCTAGTTTGAACAAGAAAAATTCAGGCTCAGGACCAAGGTTGAATGACTTGAAACCAGTCGCTTCCATGTGGGTCAAGGCACGTTTGAGATTACCACGAGGGTCTCCTGCAAATGGTGTGCCGTCTGGATTGTAGACATCACAAATCAAACCTGCGACTTTACCGTTTTCATCGCCCCAAGGAAAGATAATCCAAGTATCGAGGTCGGGATAGAGATACATGTCTGATTCGTTAATCCGAACGAATCCTTCAATGGAAGAACCGTCGAACATCATTTTGTTATTCAAAATCTTCTCTAGTTGTTCTTCTGTTGCGGGTACTTCAACATTTTTTAGTGTCCCTAAGATGTCTGTAAACATCAGGCGCAAAAATGTGACATTTTTCTCTTTGACTTCCCTAAGAATGTCTGCAGGTGTGATCGTCATATTGTTCTCCTTTACCCCAAAAAGCTATTTGAATCTTTTTTGATCTGTAAGAAAAGCGTGCTAAACACGCCACCTTTTCTTTATTACACTCAGTTGCCTTATAGGTTATTATCTTAAATTTGTATTGGGTTTGTTAAATCTCGATTGTTGCATAATTTCTTGTTCTAAGATTCTACGTACTTCAGCGTCAGAAATGGACTGACTTTTGACTTTAGCCAAATCTTCCTTGCTCTGTTCATAAACACGTTTAATACCTGCTATGTTTAAGCCATCGTTGAGGTAGTCCTTGATTTCAAGCAGGACATCCATATCGTTAAGCGAATACATGCGGCGGTTCCCTTCATTTCTCGCTGGGAAAATCAAACCTTGATCCTCGTAATAACGAATTTGACGCGCTGTCAGATCTGTCAACTGCATCACGGTGCCAATTGGAAAAACAGCCATTGACCGTCGTAGCTCACGTTCTTTCACTAATAGATACCTCCTTTACCTTCTCATTATATAAAGACTTGTCAGAAAAGTCAACGGTTAATGTAAGGTAAAATCACATCACATATCAACCTTTTTAATGGTACTTTCCTAGCCCAATCATCATCATTATTTCGAATAATTTCACCCTGATAATCAATCATACTGGGTGCGACCATTTGACTATAAAAGCCGGCATTTTCAAAAAATGACTGGCACGATAAGCTTTATTGGTCGTCCGACAAATAACATCATAAGATTTATCTCAAACATCCATCCTCTACATCACCAATTGGCATGTTGACAGCTGTCTGAATATGAAAACTCTCAAATTACTCACGTGGGTGAACATCTAGTATGTTGAAGCTAGGAATATCAAGTTTTTCAAATTCTTCTAATGGTATCAGATTAAAGGTCAGGCTTACTCTCCCTTGTCGTAACTGTAACCAAAATGTTCGTAAGCTTTGGCAGTTGCGCAGCGGCCCTGACGCGTCCGAACTAAAAAGCCAGATTGGATTAGATATGGTTCGTACATATCTTCCAGAGTTTCGCGTTCTTCCGATATATTAACCGCAAGCGTGCCTAGGCCGACCGGCCCACCATTGTACATCTCAATCATCGTTTTCAGAATTTTTTGGTCAACATAATCAAGACCTGAGGCATCCACATCTAGCATGGTTAGAGCTTGGCGAGTGATGTCATCATCAATCAGACCTGTTCCTTTAATTTGCGCATAATCTCGAACACGCTTGAGCAGGCGGTTGGCGATACGTGGTGTCCCACGGCTCCGACGCGCCATTTCATAAGCACCATCACCTGTGATATCAGCCTCAAAGATATCAGCGGTACGCTCGATAATCTCAGTCAGATCCTCTAGGTCGTAATATGCCATGTGGGCGTTGATTCCGAAACGCGCGCGCAAGGGATTTGAGAGCATACCAGCACGTGTCGTTGCACCAATCAAGGTAAAAGGTGGCAGCTCCAAATGAACGCTACGACTGGCATCCGAACCACCAATCATGATGTCGATGTAGAAATCTTCCATGGCACTGTAAAGCACTTCCTCGACAGACATAGGCAGACGGTGAATTTCGTCAATGAAGAGGACGTCTCCAGCCTCTAGCTCATTCAAAATTGCGACGAGGTCGCCCGCTTTTTCGATGGCAGGTCCAGAGGTCTGTTTAATGTTGACGCCGAGCTCATTAGCAATCACAAATGCCATGGTCGTTTTACCTAAGCCTGGGGGGCCAAAGAGTAAAACATGGTCCAATGATTCTTCACGCATTTTGGCTGCTTTGATAAAAATATCCAGCTGTTCTTTGATTTTATCCTGACCGATGTATTGGTTGAGGTATTGAGGTCTCAGGGTGCGTTCGACTAGGTTTTCTTCAATGTCATAGTCCTGTAACTCCCCTGATGTTAATTTATCGTTTTCCATATCTTTATTGTATCAAAAAAATAGACGTTTCCGGTTGTTTTTGACGTCATATTATTTCGTATTGATGCTCGTTTAGCTGAATACAAAAAACTAATCTTGCGATTAGTCATTTCATCATTAATTTGAGGGCTGTTTTGATGTAGCCTTCGGTTGAATCTTGTGTACCCTCGAGCTTTTTTTGTACTTTTTTGAGTTCCGTTGCTTTATAACCCAAGGCAACCAAAGCTTCTAAAGCGTCATCCAACTCTGTACTTGCTGGTAATTGTGGTCTTGCGACATTAGCTGTAACATTTTCAAACTTACCCTCGAGGTCTAGAACCATTTGACTGGCTGTTTTTTTGCCAACGCCTGGAAATTTGGTCAGGTATTTGATGTCGCCACTGTCTATGGCGGTGACTAACCCAAGATTGTCATCGGCTGCGATGATGGCAAGTGCTGATTTGGGACCGATACCTGACACGGAAATCAGCTGCAAAAAGAGGCGCTTTTCGGTTTCGTCGATAAAACCGTAAAGGGTATGCGCGTCGTCACGAATGACTTGATGAACGTAGACTTTGATGTCAGCATTCACGACATTTGAAAAGCTATAAGGATTAGCGACGTGTAGTAGGTAGCCAACGCCTGAGACGTCAAGCACGATGTAGGTCGGTGTAACTTTGACGAGGATGCCTTTGAGATAGTCGTACATTAGATAACCACCGTAATTCCTGAAATAGCCGTGAATGGGATAATCTGATAGCTCCGAAGTTCACCTTTTCTGTACGAAATGCCAATTTTGATAAAGTCTTCGCCAATTTCGAGAACCTCATTCGGTTTAATTGTTGTTAATTTAGCGATAACATCACCGTGAAGTGTAAAATTTTGCCCTTGTTTGACCAAATTTTCTAGCTGTTCTTTCATCATTTTCCTTTCCTTCATTCGCTTTTAAAATTGTGTGTGCCAGCCACCTTTGTGACCTTGCTGAATACGTCTAAACATTTTTTCTAGGTCGGTATTTGAAAAGGCGACGAGGGCTGGTCTACCGTGCGGACAGTTATAGGGATTCTCACAATGTGCCAATTGCTGCAATAAATCACGCGCACTAGCGGCATCAATAAACATATTGGCTTTAATAGAGCTTTTACAAGCAATCATAATCGCCAAGTCTTCTCGGTATTTTTTAACCGAAACTTCGCGACCATCCAATAACAAATCGATCAATTCATAAGTGGCAGACTCAATCTCATCATCTTGCATCCAAATCGGATGCTCCCGTAAAATCAGCTGATTATCACCGTAGGCATCTAAAAAGACACCGGCTTCAGCGAGCAAATCTTTTTTTTCAAGAACAGTCAATAGGTCATTTTGTGGCAGGTTGATAAAAATCGGCGCTAAAAGTTGCTGTTGATCATAGTTGACTTGACCGATTTTATCTCGGTAGTATTCGTATTTCACACGTTCTTGCGCGGCGTGCTGGTCGACGATGTATAGGCCTTCTGGTGACTGACATAATAGATAAGTACCGTGCATTTGAGCAAGAAATTCAAGTTCAGGAAAAGTCTTATTAGCTGCCTGTTCATCGGCAACTGTCAGCGTGACCGTTTCCCTCATCTTAACTTCTTCGGGTTGTTCAGTTGTATCTGGTACTAATTTTTCGGCTTCAGATAGCTCTGACAGTGTCTCTGGCACTTTTTCAAACGTCGCCTTTTCTTTTACATAAAAATCTTGACGTTCCGTATCATAGTATAAAGATTTGTTTTGCAAAGGCAACTGTGTCTGCTCTGATTTTGAGGTTGGATAGACTGGCTTGGTCTGCTGAGTTAAATTCTCCAGTGCATCTGGAATCAAGGTTTGTGGCTGCAAAGCCTGACGAATGGCTTGAGAAATCAAGACCATCAGCTCCCGCTCTTTTGAGATTCTAACTTCTTGCTTGGTCGGATGCACATTGACATCGGCTAAAAACGGGTCGATTTTAATGTCAATGACCGCAATCGGAAAGCGCCCGACCATGAGTTTCGAGCCGTAGCCATCGACAATCGCACGATTAATTAAAAAGTTTTTGATATAGCGACCATTAAGCAAAACGGTGATATAATTTCGATTGGCGCGGGTCAATTCAGGTAGGCTGACATAGCCCGTTACATCGAAGTCCAGGTCTTGCGCCGAAATCGCGATCATTTTTTTGGCAGTCGAAATGCCGTAAACACCAGCCAGTGCTTGCTTCAAGTCGCCTGTTCCAGCTGTTTTCATCATCTCACGACCGTCATTAATCAATGTAAAGGCCACTTCAGGATGCGCAAGACTCAGGCGGTTGATGATGTCCGTGATATGCCCAAGCTCCGCTTGTAAACTCTTGATGTACTTGAGGCGGGCGGGTGTATTATAGAAGAGGTTTTCAACTTTTATCCGTGTTCCGACGCGTTTGGGGGCTGGACTATTTTGGATGATCTCGCCACCTTTAGCGACAAGCAAGGTCCCACTCTCATCCCCATTATCAGCGACTGATGTATTAATCGTTAGCTCACTGACACTAGCGATAGAAGGCAATGCCTCCCCCCGAAAGCCAAGCGTCCGAATGCGAAAGAGGTCATCGACATCTTTGATTTTACTCGTCGCATGGCGCTTGAGGGCGACCGCCACTTCATCGTGAGCAATCCCTTCACCATTATCGATGATTTCAATCGACTTCAGGCCAGATTCCTCAATCTTGACCGTGATTTGTGTTGACTTGGCATCAATGGCATTTTCGAGTAACTCTTTCACCACACTAGCCGGTCGCTCAATCACTTCACCCGCTGCGATTTTGTTGGCTAAATGTTCATCTAATTCGATGATTTTTTGATGTTTTTCCTGTTTTGTCATGGTTCTATTATAACAAAAAAAGCTGTCAGTACCAAAATTGTCTCTGAAACTGTTCTAAATCGTTGCGATAAAGATCGCTTGCAAAAAAACAAGTCACACAAATGATGCAACTTGCTTTTAAATTGGGTTTTAATCTCTCCATTGCTAGATTGTTAATCTAATTGGATGGCTAAAGCGGGACGAACCGACATGCTGAGATTCACATAAAAGCCACTACCAAAGGTGCCAGCACCGACCACACCCGCTTGATTAAAGTACTCACCGGCCGACCGAAGCCAAAAGTTAGGGTAGTTGGCATCAATAGCTCTAAAGTCTAACAAAGTACTGTAATAACCGGTGTCACTTTGGCTGGCATTCGGATTCCAATTCAGATTATCATCATAAAACGTGTCTTTATCTAAACTTTGGATATCGCCATAGCTTAAAGCAAAGGCTTGTTGTTTTATAACTGTTAACGGTATCAAAGAAGTTGGAAAACGGTTATCTGTATAGTAAGACTGCCAATCTTGCCAGTACCAGTTATTGTAAGCTAGTGAGGTACCGTTATTTGATACAAGTCCAGCATGCTTCTGATAACTTTCCCAATTTGGTAAATTTAAATCAACGGGTAGGACGTAATTGCTGTAAATTGGTGCGATAGCCGTGTTATAGTAGCTGTCAATCACTTTTTTAAGATTACTTTCACCATAACCAGTTGAGTTCGGATCATTATGGAAGTATGGACTATCCAAAGTTGTTGCTGTTGTGTCAAACTGCACCATAATATTGCCATCACCAGTTTCTTGAGCGGTTAGGGCTTGTTCTTTGATAACGAGTGCTTGATTGCCGTTGCTAGGGTCCTCGTCCATGTCAAGTTTGAGGATACGCCAGTCTGTACCTGCAAAGGTAACTGTTTCACCGATTTCTGGTGTGCCATCAGTCACGGGTGCTACGGGGTCAACTGACCATTTCGCATAGAGTTCCTTGTCGCCAGTTGACCCTGTCGCAATGTCAGTCACTGCTGCATTGTCAAAATTAGCAGTATCATACCAGCCATCAAAGACAAAACCAAATTTACTTGGTGTACCTAGAGTAATCGTTTGTGATGCTATTGTATAGCTAGTAATGGCGCTAGGATAATTTGTGCCACCATTCAATTCATAAGAAATTGCGTAAGTTGTTGGCGTCCATTTGGCATAAAGTGTGACGTCTTTAGCTGGCATTTTATCTGTCGCAAAGTCCCAAGCTGTTTCTGAAAAATCTGACTGCTCGTACCAACCATCAAAAGTATAACCTGTTTTGCTTGGAGCGTTTGGTTCAGTGACTGTCGCACCCTCCGCAATATCTGTTACTGGTGTGACGGCTGAACCACCGTTGCTATCGAATGTCATCTTGTAAGTGACAGGTGTTGGCGTGACAGGTGGTGTTGCATCGTTTTCGAAATCGCCCTCAGCGGCTAAGTGGAACACATGGGTTGTACCCCCTAATTCGACTGCATGATTGCGTACTTCATCACGATGATGATAGGTCTTTTCTGCCGCATTGACAGTGGCGGCGCTGCCTAGTCCTGCGAGAAGCAAGACTAATGCCAGTACATTTTTAGCGGCTTTGCGATGTTTGATAGCGATAATAAGCACTGCTGATAGTATCCCTAAACCAAGCACCACTAGCGTTGTGGTCATTTTTTCACCAGTTGACGGTAATGGTGTGTTAGTTTTTGTTGCCGTGTTGGTAGCACCTGTCGTTGGCAATGGTGTTGTCGTGACCGTGCCATCAGTTTTCCGACTGACTTGATACGTTTTCGCATCACCCGCTTTTAGCGTGCCCACGTTAACCGTGACTTTTTTCAGGTCTTTATCGTGGAAAATCGTGGGTAAATCAGCCTCAAAGGTCACATTGGTGCCCGTTTTACCACTGATATTTTGAATCGTCAAGTCGGCGATTTCGGCACCTGACTTGCTGTCTTTGTTTTCGACGACGGTCAGTTCAAAATGATCTGAACCTCCTGTGTCTGCGGCATGCGCAATGCTTGGAAAACTCAGGATAAAAATCGTCCCGAGTGCCAAAATCAGCGCACTGAGTTTTTTAAGTGTTGTGGTCATCATACTTCTCCCTCTAATCTAATCAAATAGATCTAATGAATTACTAATTAACGAAACAAAAACTGAACCCTGTTAAGCGCAGACTAAAAGTCTCCCCCTAACAGGGTTCAGTTATGATGTATCGTTGAAAAAATAGCATGACGAAACTAAGGCATACTGCTCTGCTCTGCTCTGCTCTGCTCTGCTCTGCTCTGCTCTGCTCTGCTCTGCTCTGCTCTGCTCTGCTCTGCTCTGCTCTGCTCTCAAGCATACGATTCCCCTCCTTTTTTGTCAAGTTTTTATCTTTGTTTTTTATTCAACATTAAATCTTTTATCACTTAATTATTATATATGGTCATTTCGTACTATTATTTTACCATAATTCACTTATTTTTTAAATCGATATGATAAAATAAACCCACAGCATTTGCCGTGGGTTTATGAATAGTTTGAAATGCTTGTGCATCGTGATTAGTCTCTCAATTAAAGGTCTCACACCAACTTCTTCAACTCAAACAGCTGATTCATCGCTTCCATCGGTGTCAAATTCATGATATCAATATTTCGGATGGCATCTGCTAGCTCATCTGATCCTGCAAACAAATCAAGTTGCTGGGTGTCTGTTGGTGATTCTTGAGCAATCGTTTCGACTGGTAATTTAGGTGTATCTGCCTCTAATTCTGACAAAATCACCTTAGCACGTTTCAACAGTGGACTAGGTAGCCCAGCAATCTTTGCCACATGAATCCCATAAGATTTATCGGCTGGCCCCGACTCTATTTTATGGAGGAAGGTCACCTCACCATTAGCTTCGAGCGTCGCGACATGCACGTTTTTCAAGTGCTGCAGGCTATTTTCCAGCGTGACAAGCTCATGATAATGCGTCGCAAACAAGGTTTTAGCACCAACCTGCTCATGAATGTGCTCAACAATCGCCTGCGCAAGGGCAATCCCGTCATAAGTCGCCGTCCCACGACCGAGTTCGTCAAATAAAATCAGTGAGTTTTTCGTCGCTCGACGAATGGCGTGATTGGCCTCCATCATCTCGACCATGAAGGTCGACTGACCACTGATCAAGTCATCCGCCGCACCGATTCGGGTGAAAATGGCATCAAAAATCGGTAATTGAACCTGTTCTGCTGGCACAAAACTACCAATCTGCGTCATGACAACGGTCAATGCTAGCTCCCGCATATAGGTCGATTTCCCCGACATATTAGGACCAGTAATCAGCTGAATCATCGTCTCCGCATCAAATTCAATCGAATTTGGCACATATTCCTGAGCACCCATGACCTTTTCAACAACTGCATGGCGACCATTGATAATCTGAATTTCTTGACCATTTTTAATGATGTCAGGCTGGATATAATGGTTGTTTTCAGCGACGACGGCTAGGGATTGTAGCACATCTATTTCAGCAATCGTTTTGGCTAATTTTTGGATGCGAGCGATAAAGGTTTCGGTCTGGCTACGCACTTGTAAAAATAGGTCATACTCTAGACTCGCAGAGTTCTCTCGTGCATCCAACATCTGGCTTTCCAGACGGGCTAATGCTTCAGTCCCATAGCGCTCAGAATTTTTCAAGGTTGCCTTGCGATAGAAATGTTCTGGCACTTGCTCCCGATTTGAATTAGTCACATGGAAATAATAGCCATCTTTTTTATTGTAGTCAATTTTAAGATTATTAATCCCAGAGTTTTCACGCTCCTTGGCCTCAAGTTCCGCAATCCAAGTCGTGCCGTCTCGTAAAATGACACGATAGTCATCTAAAGTCGCATTAAAGCCATTTTTGATGATGTTACCTTCAGTAATGGTAGCTGAGGCGTTAGGGTCAATCGCAGACGTAATCAGGTCAAGCAAGTCAGGCATCGGGTCCAATTGCGCAATGAGCTGAGTCAAAACATCAGCGGTCATCTCTGTCAATACACCCTTAATCGCTGGCACATTCGACAGTGTCTGAGCCAGTTGCAACAAGTCTTTCGGATTGGCTTTACCAAAGGAAACACGTGAGGCTAAGCGTTCAATATCATAAACCCCTTTGAGTGTTTCCGTCAAGTCAGAGCGTTCAAAAAAGTGATCCAAAAAGGTCTGAATAATGGCTTGACGCTTTTGAATGGCTGAGGCACTCACCAAGGGCCTATCAATCCAGAACCGTAACATCCGAGTCCCCATGGCAGTCTTGGTCTCATCCAATAACCAGTAAAGACTACCGTGTTTTTTCCCCGTCCGCGCATTTTGAAGTAAATCTAGACTTTTCTTGCTAGCCGCATCCATGAGCAAGAAGTCTTTGATTTCATAATGCTGAACCGCCTGCAAATGCGTCAGATGACGTTTCTGCGTTGTCATGACATAGTTCAAAAGTTTTGACGCCACTGCAATTTCTAAATCAGCTAAACTATAATCTATCAAGTCGGCATTGTCAAAGCCTATCAGCTCCTGTGAAACAAGGACATTGAGCTGAGTCTCAAAGATTTGGCGCTGCACATCATCTGATGGCAAATCATAGCCAACAACCACTTCCCGCGCTTTAAGCGCAGAGATTTCATCCACTACGGCATCAAAATCAGATAGCGATGTGACAAAAAACTCTCCCGTTGCCAAGTCCAAGTAACTGAGGGCGTAACTCGTTTGCGTTCTATCAATGGCAACGAGGAAATTATTTTCCTTGCCGGTGTTAAGGGCATCGACGGCAGTTCCTGGTGTCACAATCTGCACGACATCGCGTTTGACCACACCGACAGCTTTTTTAGGGTCTTCCATCTGCTCAGCAATGGCAACTTTGTAGCCCAAATCAATCAGAATATCAATATACTGCTGGACACTATGGTGTGGTACACCTGCCATTGGTATTGGATTGACAGAGTTTTTATTGCGAGAGGTTAAGGTAAGCTCTAAAATTTGCGCTGCTTTAACAGCGTCGTCATAAAAGAGCTCATAGAAATCTCCCATCCGAAATAGCAAAAAAGCATCTGGATAATTTTGCTTAATATCCAGATACTGTTGCATGCCCGGTGAGATTTTCTCAGGTTTTTGTGATGCTTTAGTTGTCACGATAAAGTTCCTCGTTAATTTGTGATTCTAATCTTTGTAACAGATGTTGTAAGAGGTCATTTGCGGCAACCAACTTTCGCCGATAGTCTATAATCAAAGGCGCATCATTGAGCTGTGACTCAATCACTTTTGATCGCGCCATGGTCTCTTGATAGGCCTTGACTTTGTCGATTTTTTTAAACAAGACAGCTTGTTTAGCTAGGTCTTTCATCTCAACTTCAAGCGCATATAACGCTTTAGCTGCTTTCAAGCGTTTTTCAGCCGCTTGAAAGGCAAGAATTGTCGGGTGCTGCGAAACTTGTGATAGTAACGCCGCAAGCGCTTGTTCATAATCGGCGGATGGGTCATCAGTGTGGTTGGATAGCATTTTGGATGTCTCTTTCAAACTTTGCGGCACTTGCCTCATCTTGACAGGTGATAAGCAAGGTATCTGCACCAGCAATCGTTCCTAAAACTTCTGAACGATTTGACGTGTCAATGGCATCTGCGACCAAGTCCGCCTCTCCTAAACCAGTGCGAACGACAATGATGAACATGGCGCGACTCACACTGATGGCATAAGCTGACATGGTATCCATTAAGCTCATAGCCGTGCGAATCAAGCCAGTATTTTCAAGTTCACCTTCATAGTCAAAAACGGTATAAAAACTGCCTTCTTCATAACGATTTTTAATGATCCCAAGCTCACGAATATCTCGCGATAAAGTCGCCTGAGTCGTTGTAATCCCTTTTTCTGAAAGACGTTGCGAGAGTTCTTCTTGCGTTTCTATTTTATGATTTTGGATTAACTGTCGAATAATTTTTTGACGTTCTAATTTCTTCATAATCTTATTATAGCATAAGCGAAATCATTATGCTTTTACCTTTTCTATCGTAAAGCATTTACATTTCTTCAGGCGCCTCAACCCCTAAAAGTCTGAGACTTTCTTTCAAGACGATACCTGTGGCGTAAGCCAAAGCGAGACGTGCGTCTTTCTCTACATTCTCATCCAGAATCCGCGTGTGGGCATAGTACTTGTTGAAGGCCTGCGCAAGGTTAATGGCGTATTTAGCAATGGCTGATGGCTCAAAAGTCCGTGCTGCTCTTGCGATAACGTCAGGGAATGCTTGCAATAGCTTAATGATTTCCCAGCTTTCATCATCTGTTAAGGCATGGGTTTTGCCTACCACTGCATCCGGTTGGAAGTCTGCCTTGCGCAAAATAGATTGAATCCGCGCATGCGCATATTGGACGTAAGGACCTGTTTCGCCCTCAAATGACACCATTTCCTCTAAGTTGAAGTCGTAACCATTGAGACGTTCGTTTTTCAGGTCATAGAATTTAATGGCACCAACCCCAACGGCGTGGGCGACTGCAGCTTTGTTTGGCAAATCAGGGTTTTTCGCATCAATCTGTGCTTGCGCCCGTTTGACTGCCTCATGTAGCGTTGGTTCAAGTAAAATCACATTACCTTTACGCGTTGACAATTTTTTACCTGCTTTTGTCACCAAGCCAAATGGCACGTGGTAGATGTCGTCCGACCAGTCATAGTCCATTTTTTTAAGGACGGCTTTGAGCTGTTTGAAATGACCTGACTGCTCATTACCCACAACATATAGCGATTTAGCGAATTTATACGTCCGTTTGCGGTAGAGTGCCGCCGCCAAATCACGGGTGATATAGAGCGTTGCACCATCTGATTTTTTGATTAAAGCTGGGTTTTCAAATCCTTCAAGCTCAACAACAGTTGCGCCTTCAGATTCTGTTAGCAAGCCTTTTTCAGACAAGATATCAATGATTTCAGCCATCTTGTCGTTATAGAATGCCTCACCGTTCATGCTGTCAAATTCAACACCCAATTCCGTATAGATGCGATCGAACTCAACCAGAGATTCATCGCGGAACCATTGCCACAGGGTCAAAGCCTCTTCGTCACCATTTTCAAGTTTAAGGAACCAATCACGCGCCTCACTATCAACAGTCGGATCATCCGCTGCCTCAGCATTGATTTGTACGTAGAGTTTGAGCAATTCTGAAATCGGATTTTGACGAATGGCTGCCTCATCGCCATATTTTTTATAAGCCACGATGAGCATGCCAAACTGTTTGCCCCAGTCGCCTAAATGGTTGATCTTGACTGGATGATAGCCTATTTTTTGATAAATCTTAGCCAAGGCATCCCCAATCACAGTCGAGCGTAAATGCCCGATTGAGAAAGGTTTGGCGATGTTGGGTGACGACATATCAATGGCAACATTCTCGCCAGTTTGTGCTAAAGTCGCGTAAGCTGTGCCATCTGATAGAATGTTTGACAAAACTGCTGTCGCTGTCGCTGATTTATCAAGGAAAAAATTGACATAAGGACCAGTTGCCACGACTTTCTCAAAACCGTCTGACGAGATTTTCTCTGCAATATCAGCCGCAATCATCTGAGGTGCTTGGCGTAAAGTTTTCGCTAGTGAAAAAGCAGGGAAGGCTAGGTCTCCCATTTCAGATTTTTTAGGCGTTTCAAGCAAGTTGCTGATAGCATCAATACTTAAAGCATTATCCAAAACAGCAGCAAGCGCTTGGGAGACTAATTGTTTATCATTCATCATTATCATCAAGTCCTTAAAATAGAGTATTTATCTATATTTTACCATATTTTTGCATATCTTGCCTGAGTTTTTCAGTATCTTTATCGCTACAAAATTGATGACTAACATCGTATGATACTCAGGTACCAAAAGATAAAACACAATTTTTAAGCTGATTTTGTCAGTTAGTCAACGGCTAAGCGGTAGAACCGCCAAGCCACGTTGCCAGTAGCTTTTCCGTAAGTCGCTAAACCGACAACTTCAATGCCAAGTCAACGGCTAAGCGGCAATCCAGCGACTAAGATTTTTTTCAAAAATCAAGTCTACTGTATATAGCATGGCACGTAATGCGCTAAAGCGCTAGTGCCAATGCTAAACCGCCAAGCCACTAACCGCGACTACTCCAATGCTATAGGCAATAAGTTGAAAGCGTACAAGGTGTACGGTAAGACTTATGGTCCATGCCTAAGCGATAAATTACTAAGGCACGTGGTACATAGCTACTTATCTAGCAAAGATAGTTGAAAGCATCGCTTTCAAGCGATGGATAAAGGCAACAAAGTTACCATCAAAAGTTTTTTTAATGATATTATCTATGTCATTTTTCTTCCCTTATATTGATTATGACAAATTTCCAAAAGAATAAAAAGACTCTCTAGTCCAACCTTCTCTATACCACTTTGTGCACCATGAGACGCAACAGGCAAAACAATGTTTTCAGTCCCCTACTCTTACCAAGAGCGTACGTAGCGCAGTACTGATACTTGTAATATGAGCAAAATAAAACAACTCTGACCTCAATTCGGTCAGAGTTGTTTCTTCATATGCTTACTTAAAACTTAGTCTCACCCAAAGCTGCTTGTGCAGCTAAGTTCAAGAGTGACCATTGACGGTCAAAACCTGGTTGGAAGAAGAAATCTGCTTCTGCTAGGTCTTCTAAAGTTAAGCCAGTTGTGATGGCTAATGCTACCGCATTAATCTGTGCTGTTACATCATAGGTAGACATGACTTGCCCACCAAGGATTTTATGTGTTTCATTGTCGTAATTTAATTTGACATAGACGTCTGTATTGCCGTCGTTTTTAACAAAACTTGGACGCAAGGTGTCTTTGAAGAAACTGCCTGTCACGGGTACACCTGAACGAGCTGCTGAAAAATCATTCAGACCTGTCATCGCAAATTTATAACCAAAGACTGAGAGGGCACTTGTGCCCAACACGCCACGGAATTTCTCTGTTGGTGTGTCTGATTCAATATTACGAACAACATAACGCGCTTCACGACGGGCTGTTGAGGCTAAGGCAACAGGTGCATGTTGTTGACTTGCAATATTAAGTGGTAAAATCGCATCTCCGATAGCATAGATGTCTTTTGCAGAGGTACGTAGGTAATCGTCCACTTTGATTTGACCACGTGGTTCTAGGTCAACTAGTCCTTTGAGCCATTCTGTGTTTGGTGTGACACCTGCTGCAACAATGACAAGGTCCGCGTCAATGGTACCCGTCTTTGTCTCAACGCCAGTGACGACATCCCCACCTGAAAATCCTGTGATGCTTTCGCCCAGTGCTAAGGCAACACCATTAGCCTCAAAAACGGGAGCTAGGATATCTGTTAACTCTTTATCAAGATAGTTGCCGAGAACGTCGTCAATCATATCGATGATGGTCACTTTTTTACCTGCTTGGGCAAAAACTTCTGCGGCCTCGACACCAATATAACCCGAGCCGATAACTGCGACATTTTTGACTTCAGGATCTTGCATTTTTTCTTTGATTTCAAGTGCCCAAGCACGGCCGCGCATGAAGAAAATGTTTTCTTTATCTGCACCTGGTACAGGCAAGGCTGCTGGTGTCACGCCAGATGAAAGAATCAGTTTATCATAAGTTTCGTTAAAAACGTCACCAGTTACTAAGTTTTTTATCGTCACTTCTTTTTTATCCGCATCAAAACTCAAAACTTCATGTTGTGATTTGACTTTACCGCCACGCTTTTCGATGTCTTCTGGTTTAAAGTTGCGCACATCATCAACACCTGAGACTTTGTCTTCTAAAAATAGTTGCATCCCACATGACAAGAAAGAGACGAAATCCCCTTTTTCATAAATCGTCACATCAGCATCCGGATGCTTGTCCAAAAGTTCCAATGCTGATTGGTGTCCACCGTGACTTGCGCCAATAATAATGACTTTCATGTTGTTCTCCTTTTTTATATAGATACTTGACTCTTGCATAGTCCGCAACCGTGCGTACTGAATCTGTATCAGACAATACTATCAACTGTTTCACTTAAAAATTCAGCCAATAGAAAAGCTTTCCATCTTTAGGATACAAGAATGAAAGCCTTTTTTCTATTAATTTGTTTATAAATTTCAAAAAGTTTATCTACCGATATGTCGTCGGGTTATCGCAATTAATCCTTTAATTTTTGAGGTAATGTCATCATCGGCAACTAATGTTTCATTGGATAAGTGATTGCGATACCGCCAGTAATGAAACGGCATTTCGGGTTGATTGATCCGCTCCAAACTTTCATCTCCTAAGCAGCACGAGGTCATGGCAAGTAAATCCTGTAACGGAAAAATGGCTAACATGGCATCAGAATTCATGTGGCGTTGAATAATTTCAGTCGCAATTTCTTGTGTCATAAATCCTGGCGCCTTTCCCCACCAGTGCATGACATCATTGTAATATTTTTGGGTGAAAGCCGGGTCTTCTTTCCACCATTGACGTAGCGTTGATGTGTCGTGTGATGATGTGGACACAACGGACAAATATGGCGCCCGATCTAAATGATTGACGATGTGAGTATTATCCGATGGCATCCTTTCGATTATCAGTCGTAAAATTTGCAAGTGCCACATGACGTCTGGGACATTATCGGGTACCATGCCTAAATCTTCACCACAGGATAACATATCTGTTGCGTTCTTAATGACTGGTAATTTTTGATAAGCTTTTTCTTGCCAAAACTCGTTATGACGGGTGTAGAAATAATCGTTATGTAACCTTATCAAGTTTTGTTTGACTTGTTCATCACCAAATTCACGAAAACTCAAAGTATCCATGAATTTGATTCGCGGATGATAAAGACCTGGTATTCGGTGGTCTGCTAGGAATAACACATTTTCTTGTAGGATAAATAAGACATCTCTCAACTGCTCATCTGAGACTTGTGCTGCTATTTTTTTCTGCGTGTTATAGCTCGCTTTAAATCTATAATTACCATTACCACGAGGTTCCAAGAACTCGGCAAAAATTTTGTCATTATAGTCTCCTGCGAGTTCACGTACGACCCAATCTTTGATAAAAGGCTGGGTGAATCGGTCATCACCACCCCAACTACTGAAAGGAATCTGATAGGTGTTTTCAATTTCATCAACAGTTAGGCCAAGGGCAGGAGAAAACTGTCCAAGTAGTGCTCTGACACTGTGATTGGGAATTTCCCAAATTCGGAAGAAACCTAAAATATGGTCCAAGCGGTAGGCGTCAAAGTACGTTCGCATGACAGTTAAGCGTTGTTGCCACCATGCAAAATTTGTTTCTGCCATTTTATCCCAATTATAGGTTGGAAAGCCCCAGTTTTGACCGGTTTCTGAAAAGGCATCTGGTGGCGCACCAGTTTGAAAATCCATATGATACAAGCTTTCATCAGACCAAGCATCCGCTGAGTCATGAGCGATACCAATGGCAATATCTCCTTTAAGGCCAACTCCGAGTGCATGCGCATAATCTGAGGCAGATTTAAGCTGTTGGTGCAGTAAAAATTGGACAAAATAATGGAGATTAAGGCCAGATGTTGATAGTTTTTTGAGTTTATCTTTAGAATACTTGGCAAATTCACCCCATTGTGAATAGTCAGATGTGTGATGTAAGTCTCTAAGATAGCAAAAAGCCGCGTAAGGGTCAAGCCAGTTACGATTTTGAGCAAAGAAATCTAGGAAGGCCATACTGGAGAAAATATTTTTGCTCAGTTTGTCATAGCCAATCTTAATATAATGCCATTTGGCATCTAAAACCGCTTCATAATCTACTGTTTTCAGTGTGTTAAGTGATTTTTGTTGGGCATCAAATTCGGCTTTTTCTGTATCTGTCAAAATTTCTCGAAAGACAGACATATCAAGGTAAATAGGATGTAGCGCAAAAACTGAAATTGCCCGATATGGATAACTATCTCGCCAGTCCATAAAAGTCGTTGTATCATTAATTGGCAAAATCTGAATCAAATCCATACCTGATTTAGCCACAAAATCTGCAAAACTTTTCAGATCCGAAAAGTCACCGATGCCAAACGACTGCTCACTGCGTAGCGAAAATACGGGGATAGCTACACCTGTGTGATAGGGAATACTTGTATGCGGCTCAAGTCTATAATTTGTTGTGGCCATAACGATTTCTCCTTTATCATCAAACTATTCAATGCAAGCTTAATCAACATCATTTTTATTAGTGTGCCTCTGAATACTTGAGTCTTTCCCTTATTTTATCAGCTATCCTGTCCTAACCTATTAAGACAATTATAACACAAGATGTAATCGTTTTCATGATTTGTATTGTATTTATTCTTTGGCAAGAGATACAATATCGCATTTTGATAAACTTATGACACATTTCCTTAGAATAGCAAAAAGAACCGCCTCACAACGGTTCTTGATTTAATAGTATTATCTTATTCAACTGAAAAAAGATATGGATAAACAGGTTGTCCACCTTCAAAAATTTCTACTTCAACATCTGGATACTTGTTTTCAAGTTCCTCTGACAAAGCCTCAACCATTTGACGTTTACCATCAGCACCGATGTAGATACTGATAATTTCTGCATCTTCATTGCTGGCTAACATTTTATCAAAAGTATCTGTCAAGACACCATGCATATCTTTGTCTGATACAACGATTTTATTGTCAATCATACCAAGCCAGTCATTTTCGTGAATTTCAAGACCATCAATAGAGGTATCTCTAACAGCATTCGTCACTTGACCACTGATCACTTCTGAGAGATTGCCTGTCATATCAGCAGCATTCTCTTCTAACGTTTTACTTGTTTCAAAAGCTAGTAACGCTGTCAAACCTTGTGACACAGTCTTAGATTCAACAACCTTCGCAGGCACATCTACGACATCCGCAGCTGACTGCGCCGCCATGAAGATGTTTTTATTATTCGGTAAGATAATCACATTGCGTGCATTCACTGACTCAATTGCTTTAACAATATCTTCAGTTGACGGATTCATCGTTTGACCACCTGAAATAACGTAGTCAGCGCCCATATCCTTAAAGATTTTAGCTAGACCATCACCGGCAGCAATTGCAATCACTGCGAATTCTTTGGGCTCAGCTGATGCTTTAGGTGCAACACTAGTTGCTTCTTTGATGACTTGCGCATCATGTTGCTCACGCATATTGTCAACCTTAACCTTAACAAGCGCACCATATTTCAAACCTTCTTGCATCACAATTCCAGGATCCTCTGTATGAACATGGACCTTGACAATCTCATCATCATTAACGACAAGCAACGAATCGCCGATTTCATTTAAGTAATTACGGAACGCATCATAATCAAAAGATTTAGTCACAGTTGGCCCTTGACCGATACCAACCATGATTTCAGTACAATAGCCGAACTTAATATCTTCCGTCGCAACATGGCCCGCAACTGACTTATGGTGCTCAGCATTGACCATCTCATCCATGACAGCTGGGGTCGCTTGAAATTCTTCAGACGTCAAATACTCGCCTGTAGCCGCTGCGACAAAGCCCTCTAAAATATAGACTAAACCTTGACCACCAGAATCGACAACACCGACTTCTTTCAGCACTGGCAGCATATCTGGCGTTTTAGCCAAGGCAACTTTTGCACCCTCAAGCGCCGCTTTCAAAACGTCAACTGCATCATCAGAACTTGCTGCTTTTTTGACGGCAAATGCTGCAGCACCACGAGAAACGGTTAAAATTGTACCCTCAACAGGCTTCATAACCGCTTGATAGGCAACCTCGACACCACTCTGGAATGCTTTGGCTAAATTTTCAGCGGTAAAAACATCCGCTTCCTTAATCGCTTGACCAAACCCACGGAAAATCTGTGATAGGATAACACCAGAGTTCCCACGTGCACCCATGAGTAAGCCTTTAGACAAGATTGCTGCAACTTCACCAACAGTCTCTGCATGATTATCAGAGACTGCTTTGGCACCATTGGTAATCGTCATGCCCATATTTGTTCCTGTATCACCATCAGGCACAGGGAATACGTTAAGTGAATTGACATACTCTGCTTGGTTATTTAAACGCGTGCTCGCTGCTTGAATCATCTCCTGAAATAGGCTTGCATTGATTGTTTTTGTCATCTTATTCAGCCACCACTTTCACATTTTGTACGAAAACATTAACTGAATTCGCCGTAATGCCCAGTTGATTTTCTAAATTAAATTTAACACGCTCTTGCACATTTTTAGCGACTTCAGAAATTTTAACACCCAATGAAACAATCACATAAATATCAACGTCAACGCCGTTGTCATTAGCTGAAATCACAACACCCTTGGCATAGTTTTCTTGACGCAAAAGTGTCTTGAAATTATCTTTCACAGCATTTTTACTTGTCATGCCGACCACACCAAAAATCTCTGTTGTTGATGCACCAACAATCGTTGCAATCACATCATTTTCGATGTCAACTGTCCCATTTTTTGTATTAATTGTCACAGCCATAATTTTTTCCTCGCTTTACAATCTAGCTTGTTATGAGTGCACCTAAATCTTTAGATTAGGCATACTTTGTGTCTTGGTATTTACTGACAATGTTTGCTCTTCATACCAATCAACACCTTTTCCCTCATTTTATCACAATCCGGCTAATAAAAAAACCGTGAAGTCTTTTCACGGCAAAATAGTTCTAACCAAACAAAGAGCTTTTGGATCATTTGGCCCAACGTATCGTAGACTCAAATTAACGCAAAAGCTTTTCTTTTGTTCTTCATTTGATCAAACACACGTCTTAAACGCGTTCGACTGAAAGGTTTTTAAGTGCACGCGCTGAAGCCCATACTGATTTCACTTTACCATTTTCAACGATTTTAATTTTTTGCAAGTTAGGTTTAACTTGTTTTTTTGTTTTGTTCATTGCGTGTGAACGGTTGTTAGCTGATGAAGTCTTACGACCTGTAAAGTAACATACTTTAGCCATGATATATTTCTCCTCGATTTTTTTTGTTAGTCAAATTCATAACATACTAGAATATTATACCATGTTTTGACTTAAAAGCAAGAGAAATTGATGATTTATTTTTCTAGGCTACTCAGGTGTTGCGCAACTATTTTTGATAACAAGGGATTTGATTACTTTGACACAACTTTCAGCATTGTTAACATTTTCTCAAGTTTGTTGTAAACTCATGCCTTTGAAAACCAAGTGCGCTCCTCATGTTCTATCTGCCTATTTATCAGATAACGCACACAGATAAACAAAAAAACTCGGCATCGTCACAGATGCAACCTCTCTATGTTTAACAAAATTGTAATGCAAACAGTATCAATTTCTGTCATATTGATGAAAAATTAGTTATTTTCTGTTAAAATAGGAATATGGAAAATTATATTGAACAATTAACAGCTAAAAATAGTGAATACATTCATGTGGTAACACGAGAGCTTGTCAAAATCGGTAAGTCTGATGATGAAATCAAGGCTATTTTATCGGATATTCTGCCGAAAATCGTTGAGGCTCAAGAGCAGCGTGTACTAGCTAAAGATATTTTAGGAACTCCCTCTGAATTCACAGCCCAATATACCACAGCAGTTGCTGGTGCTAAATCAAGTCAAACGACGACAAACAAAAATGACAATGAAACACCCGTCCTCATGTGGTTAGATAGCTCATTGCTTATGTTAGGTATCTTAGCTGTCGTCAACGGGGTCATGGCTGTTTTCAGTAAAAAAGCGACAACTTATGGTTTAATTACGCTTGTGACGATGAGCTTTGCTGCTGGTTTAGTGATGTATCTCATGTTCCGACTCATCTATAAACCACAAAGTGAAGGTCAGAAAAAAACAACTCTCAAAACTTTTGGCGCTTTAACACTTGCCTTTCTCGGGTGGATTCTCGTCTTTACTCTAACTATGTTAATCCCAAGAGAATTCAATATTTCACCTGATGGGTATATTACAGCAATAATCGGGGCACTTGCACTTGCACTCCGTTACTTACTCAAACGTAAATATCACATCAAGTCAGCAATGTCTACTCAACCATCTCAAAAAGTCTAAACTTTCTAAATTATACAATGAACCGTCTGAGAAAATTTCTCGGACGGTTTTTGTCTTGAAAAATCTGACCTAGATTAGTTTGAACCAGACTATTATAATATACTCATTTAGCTAAAAAAGTATAATAGCACTGTCCCTTTTCAAGGCGCAGTGCTATTAATTTTATGATGCCAATATCAAAGGCATTTTATTCATATTTTCCAGCATTAGCACGGGATACCTTGCGCACGCGGCCTTTGATTTTCTCAGTTTGTAGCGCCTTGAGCACTTCCTTACCTTTACCGTTCAAAATCTCGACAAAAGTCGACACATCGATAATTGAGATAACCCCAATATCATCTCCAGTAATCCCTGGGATACTAGTAATCGCACCAACCACGTCACCTGCCCGCAACTTTGTTTTCTTGCCAGCATTGATATGGAGCTTCATGATATCAGCTTTAAACACAGCACTTTTCGCTGTTTTAACGACCATTTCACGTTTTTGCTTAGCGGTAAATGTAGGCAAGCGCTTTTCAAATAGACTGATACTTGGCAGTTTCATCTCAGTGATTTCAGCATCAATCGCCAGCTGCGCAGATTCAATTTTAGCAAAATCACTTCTTTGGGCAGGACTAACCAAAGAAACAGCCTGTCCCGTTTTTTCAAAGCGTGCTGTCCGTCCGATCCGATGTGTATAACTTTCAGCATTATCAGGCAAATCATAATTATAAACCGCTGCAATATCGGCAACATCAATCCCACGCGCCGCGACATCTGTCGCAATCAAGAACCTAAAGTAATTATGTTTAAAGTCGTTAATAACACGTGTTCTGTCACGTTGTTCCATGCCACCATGCAAGGTCTCTGCCTTGACATTTTTCTGAGCCAAGAACTCTGCGATGGCATCAACTGCTGCCCGAGTATTGGCAAAGATGATGGCTGAGTCAGGATTGCCAAGCACTAAGAGTTGGTAGAGGTTCTCTAACTTGTCAGCTTTATCAACCAAGTAAAAAGTCTGATCAATCCGTTTAGCCACTGTATTTGTCGCCTTTACTTCAATCAAAGCAGGTTGTTTAATATAAAAATCCGACACGTCCATGACCGCTTGCGGTAGGGTTGCAGAAAATAGCGCAACCTGACGTTTAGTTGGCAACTGCTCAAAAATCGCATCAACCTGCGCCATAAAGCCCATGCTGAGCATCTCATCAACTTCATCTAGGACGACAAACTTGACTTGATCAAGCTGAATCGTGCCCTGGTCGATATGATCCAGCAATCGGCCGGGTGTCGCGACAACGACGTGCGTCCGCTCTTTAAGGTTACGCGCCTGCGCTTGGAAGGATGAATGGCCGATTAAGGTTTCAACCTTGATGCGCTTAAAGCGACCAATGTTGAAAATTTCCTCACCAATTTGTAGTGCTAGCTCACGCGTTGGTACCAAGACAATCGCCTGCGGACGGCGTTCTTCCCAGACGATATTTTCAACCAAAGGAATCGCAAAAGCCGCTGTTTTGCCGCTACCTGTTTGTGATTTGACCAGCAAATCTTGACCTTTAGCAAATGTTGAAATGACCGCTTGCTGCACCTGTGTAGGTGTCGTATAATTCAAGGCTGTCAAAGCCTTTTGCGTTTTTGCACTAATTTGTAGTGCTTCAAATGTATTTTCCATATTGCCTGATTATACCATAAAAAACATACCACTGTATGCGGAACGAATGCAACTCAAAATACAGGTGATAAAGAAAACAAACAGCAACACTTATTGAGAAGAGGACATCTCGCATTTTTCCTCTAATTCATACAGATTTTCACTACAGCTCGTACAACCAGTTGTTAGTTCTCGGGAAAAACTGTTTACTGCTCACATAGTAACTAGCAAATGAAAATGACTATCAAAAAAAGCAAGCCTCATGTGATGTGACTTGCTTTTAAATTGGTTTTGATATCTCTCTATTGCTAGATTGCTAATCTAATTGGATGGCTAAAGCGGGACGAACCGGCACGCTGACGTTCACTTCATAATTGTTGAAGAAGCTGCCACGGTAGACCGTGCCCGCACGATAAAAGTGAATGCCGGCCGACCGAAGCCAAAAGTAAGCGTGTTTAGCATCAATAGCTGTAAAGTCTAACAAAGTACTGTAATACCCTGTAGCGTTTGGTGATCCACCTTTACCTTCATAAAACGTGTTTTTATCCAGACTTCGGATATCGCCATAACTTAAAGCGAAGGCTTGTTGTTTTAAAACATTCACATCATTGGCAACATCATTATCATTTGCTAGAGATGTGAGTGATGTCGCAAAACCGTTATCTGTATAGTAAGCCTTAGAATCTTGCCATTTCCAGTCATTGTAAGCTAGTGAGGTACCGCTATATGGGACAAGGCCAGCATTCTGATAACGTGACCAATTCGGTAAATCTAAATCAACGGGGAGGACGTAATTGCTGTAAGTTGGCGCGATAGCCATGTTATAGTAGCTGTCAATTACATCTTTGAGATGACTTTCTCCATAACCAGTTGAGGTCGGATCATTATGGAAATATGGAGTATCCCAAGTTGTTGCTGTGGTGTCAAATTTAACTAAATTGTCAACAGCATTAACATCAATCTCTTCCTTGGTTAAGGCTTGTTCTTTGAGGATGAGTGCTTGATTGCCGTTGCTAGGGTCTGCCATATCTGCTTTTAGAATACGCCACCAGCTATTAGAAAGCCAAACCCTATCAAATTGTGTGCCAAGCGTCCCATCGTCATGGCCTGCTAGCTCTGCAATTGGCAGACCCCATTTCGCATAGAGCGTGATATCTGCTGTAATTGGTGTGTCAAAATCGAAAGGCGTTGTCAATGCCTCATCTGTGTACCAACCTTTCAAAATAAAATCATGCGCTGATGCATCCCCAGCAGCTG
>Ga0334895_1000428_pt1 | contig 59104 bp, 61 predicted proteins | sample GraSluR3_MG_7_FD_207229 | JGI IMG/M metagenome (GOLD analysis project Ga0334895, IMG submission 207229) | Sludge microbial communities from methane-producing bioreactor in Wageningen University, Netherlands - Granular Sludge_31_05-R3 | ecosystem: Engineered > Bioreactor > Anaerobic >... | reverse complement strand
GAACAATTGTAGCTTGTCCATTTGCATCGAGTTCAACGGTGATGTTTTGAGTTACCACGTTCGGAGCCACATTGTCTTCGACGGTTACGGTAGCGGTTTCGCTGGCTGAATTGCCGTTTACATCGGTGACAGTCAGCGTTACTGTATTTTCACCCACATCTTCACAACCGAAGCTGGTGATGTCGAGTGCGTAAGTTGCAATGGCACAATTGTCAGTCGAGCTGTTGTCGATGTCTGCCGGAACAATTGTAGCTTGTCCATTTGCATCGAGTTCAACGGTGATGTTTTGAGTTACCACGTTCGGAGCCACATTGTCTTCGACGGTTACGGTAGCGGTTTCGCTGGCTGAATTGCCGTTTACATCGGTTACAGTCAGTACCACGGTGTTTGTGCCCACATCTTCGCAACTGAAGCCGGTGATGTCAAGTTCGTAAGCTGCAATCGTGCAGTTATCAGTCGAGCCGTTGTCGATGTCTGCCGGAGTGATAGAAACTGTTCCGTTTGCATCAAGTTGAACTGTGATGTTTTGAGTTACAACAGTCGGTGCGATGTTGTCTTCCACAGTTACAGTTGCTTCTGCCGAAGCTGAGTTGCTGTTTACATCGGTAACGGTCAGCGTTACGGTGTTTGTGCCCACATCTTCGCAACTGAAGCCGGTGATGTCAAGTTCGTAAGCTGCAATCGTGCAGTTATCAGTCGAGCCGCTGTCGATGTCTGCCGGAGTGATAGAAACTGTTCCGTTTGCATCAAGTTGAACTGTGATGTTTTGCGTTACAACAGTCGGTGCTTCTTCATCAATTACAGTGATATTCTGTGTTACAGGAACAGCATCGTTTCCGTGAATGTCAACTGCATTCCAGGTGATTATGGTGGAACCAACAGGATATGGGTCGTTTAGCGGCAAATTATCGTTTCGGGTACCGGAAACTATATCGACTCCACAATTATCGGAAACAATTGGATCGAGGATAATAATTTCAGCGCTGCATTCCCCGGCATCAGCAAATTGTGAAATATCAGGGGTTGCATAAATTACCGGCACCTGGCTATCAATTACAATAATTGTATAAGAGCATGAAGATTCATTGTACCCATCACTGACAGTATAAGTTACCAGGGTTTCACCCACATTGAAAGTAAGTTGATTCGGAAACTCTGTGCCTGAAAAAACAGTGGCGCCAGTTGCCTGATATGTCACGGCAGATACGGCACAATTGTCAGAGGCGGTAGGTGTTTCAGGATAAATGGTCGCACTGCATAAACCCGGGGCAGCCTCAACTGTCCGATTGGAAGGACATCCGGAAAGCACAGGAGCCTGTGTGTCTTCCACAATAATGGTTAACCTATAATCAGAACTATTACCGGCACAATCAGTTCCGGAAAAGGTTACAGTTGTTTCCCCTACAGGAAAACTCCCCAAAACTATATCTCCCAGGTTGGTAAGTGAAACCGAATTATCTGCCGATTGGGTACGAATAACGGTTCCTCCGCAGTTGTCAGCCCAAACAGGCTTGGCAATCGATTTTATTGCAAAACAAGAACTGTTACCAGCAGGGAAAGTTAATGTTTCACCGTCAAAAAAATTCTCAATGTCCGGATCGTCCGGTAAATCGGTTGAAACAACTTCAGGCGCAATATTGTCTTCAATGGTGTAATTATAGGTCCAGTTCGAAATGTTACCTGCCGCATCGGTGTAGGAATAAGTATAAATCCGCGTGCCTTCACAAGTAAGCAGATTCGGACTGTCAACCGCGCTAACAAACAACCCGGCAATGCTCCCGTCGCAGTTATCGACAGCATCAGGCACTACAGGCTCAACCGCATCGGCAATACACGAAACGGTTGAACTGCTATTTGCAGCCACAACAGGAACTTCATTGTCGGTAACAGTTACGTCGAAACTGCAGGTAACGGTGTTATTGCTTCCATCGGTAACGGTCCAGGTTACAGTGGTTGTTCCATTATCGAATACTGCACCATCCAGGGTAGCCAGGCCGTTGTAATCATTGCTGATTGTTGCTCCTGCACAGTTATCCTCAAATGAAACCGGATCAAACTCGTTTCCTGAAACCGTATAGGTGCAAACTCCTGCATCCGCATTTCTTGACTGATTGGCAATACATGAAATCACAGGGATTACATTGTCTTCCACAGTTACTGTAGCTGTTGCAGTGCTTACGTTGCCGTTGTTGTCGGTTACGGTAAGTGTTACAGTGTTTGCCCCAACATGTGAGCAGTCGAAGTCGGTTTGTGAAAGTGCAAGTGAGGCGATACCGCAGGCATCGCTTGAACCATTGTCAATCTGAGCCGCTGTGATGCTTGCGTTTCCGGTTGCATCGAGCTGAACGGTTATATCCAGTGTAACAACTGCCGGATTCACCTGATCTACAACTGTTATGGTTACTTTTTTATCCGAACTGTTACCTGATTCATCTGTAGTTGTTACGGTAATTTCATTTTCGCCAACATCAGAACAATTAAAATTACTCTTACTTAAAGTAATTTCTGTTTCCCCGCAATTATCGAAAGCCGTTTCAAAGAAATAGAATTCATAAGGTCCGGCACCAAAAAGCTCTCTGGTATTTGGCGTGGATGAATTATAGTTATAATCAACATAAAAGTAAGCCCAACTTTGAGTATCGTTTAAAAACATTTGATGAACATCGGAATCATTGACCTTGAAATAAGTTCCATCCAATTCCTCGGGAGAGATAGGTAAATCCCTAATTAATAAGGCAATTAAGTTATACGGGTATAAGGCAACTTGAGGAGAAATCTTTTCTCCCGGATACATATCCACCGGAGATATACCAGCTACACCATTTTCATCCAAATAAACAGTTAAGTCCCGCCCTTGTGCTTCAGGCGGGATGTTATCCACCACAGTAACTGTGGCAGTTGCCTCATCCGTATTGTTGCTTGCATCTGCAACAGTGAGGGTAACTGTGTTTTCTCCTAAATCCTCACAGGTAAAATTGGTTTCAGATAACGTCATTGAAACGATTCCGCAATTGTCGGTTGAACCGTTGTCAACCTGTTCGGCAGCAACTGAAGCCTGACCATCGGCATCCAGATAAATAGTAAAGTTCTGGGCCAGGGCAACTGGTGGAATATTATCCACCACAGTAACTGTGGCGGTTGCCTCATCCTTATTGTCGCTTGCATCTGCAACAGTGAGGGTAACTGTGTTTTCGCCTAAATTTTCACAGGTAAAATTGGTTTCAGATAACGTCATTGAAACGATTCCGCAATTGTCGGTTGAACCGTTGTCAACCTGTTCTGCACGAACTGAAGCCTGCCCATCGGCATCCAGATAAATGGTTACATCCTGTGCAATGGCAGTTGGAGAAATGGTTTCGCGAACAGTAACTTCAAAACTACAGGAATTTGTAATCCCGTATTCATCAGAGACTTCAAAAACATTGGTCGTGGTGCCTATCGGAAAAAATTCCCCGGAAGCAATTCCGTCAACAAATTGTAGTTCGTCTATTGTAATATGGCAATTATAGAATGTTGCACCAAAATGTCCGCCCCAATAACCGACATCAATTCCTCCATGTTCAAAATAAACATATCGCACTCCTTCGCCATAATCGGTAAAAATATGTTCTTCTGTAATCGGGGTTAACCCTACGCGATTTGGATTTTCTCTTGATCCCGAAGCATAAGATGCAATCACATTATGATTTTCATCCCTCAGCTCATACAAAACGTAATAAAAGTCCCTAGGATCAGGTAAGTTAAATCTGTTATTTAATTCTCTTGAGACAACATTTTCTCCCACTTTTATTGCCGGGGCATTATCCAGGAAGAAATCTTCATATCCGGCAGCCCGCAAATCAATCTCCTTCGACTTTCTGATTGTAACATAACTTGTTTGACTATAGGATGTTTGATATCGTGTACCCTCTATATCGCTGAGAAATTCTTCACCTTCCTGTAAAGCTATCCACCCGTCACCATTTGTTTCAAGAATTGTCCAATCCTTTAATTCGTCAGTACCGCTAGTTCCATATAGCAAATTAGAATAATTTACATTCGCACCGCAGCTTTCTTTATCGACGTAAACTAACAAATCATTTGGGCAGGATATTGGAGGTGAGTTTTCGTCAATGGCTATTTTAATCGAACTCGATTCCATCGCACGGTTAAAGCCTTGTATGCTGGTTCCAAAACAAAAGGTTGAAACGAGCAGTAATAATAAAAGTAAATTTCTTTTCATGATATTGATTTTTGATTAATTGATTTTTTGTTTTTATCTGCTTTTTTAAGCACACTCAGCAATTCCTCTTCACCAACAGGCTTGGCAAAAAACTCATCGAACCCCTCCTGCAGGGCAAGGGCAACAGCTGAAATCCTGAATTTTGAAATTAAAATGAGGACTGGAGAAATAACTTTGCAATTGTGTTTGTTAAGTGATGCGGAATGAGAGAGAAATCCATCCATGTCGCCATCAATTATAATTGCAACAGTGCCGGCTGAATCGGTGCATTTAACTTGTACTTCGTTGCTATCCGAGGCAAAAACCACTTGATAACCTGTGTCCTGCAAGGCAGTAATGTTTTTACCACCAAGTGTATCAACACTCCCTCCTACAATAATTTGTCTTTTATGAATCAGTCCTTTCTGCATCAATCATCTTTAAAAGCGATTCAATTATAGAATCAAAATCCGGGATCATGATAAGAATTGACACAAAAAAATCTACTGATTATCTTCTTATTTAGTCTTATGTATCTGAATACAAATAGATTAAATGAATAATTCTGAAGTTGTCAAGGGTGTTCAAATTAATTTACATTCGTTTAATTGTCTTTCTTTAAACAATTTACATAAAAAAAGAAGAAATACAGAAGATGAAGTAAGTGCTTGTTAGTTTTTGTTTTAGCTTTCGTTTCCAGTCAGCCATTTTTGGGCAATGGCCTGTACAACTTTCAAATTCAGGGGTTTCGATAAATAATCGTTACAACCGCTGGCAACTGCCTGCCTGATGGAATCCTGGCCCACGTAAGCAGTAAGTATTACTACCGGTATTTTATTGTTTACCTGTTTAATTCTACGGGTAGCTTCAAAACCAGTCATCATGGGCATCATGGCGTCCATAAAAATTAAATCGATGGGCGTTCCTTTTTGAACAAGCTCCAACGCTTCCCTACCGTTTTGCGCAGTAATAATTTTTATTCCACTTTGTTTCAGTGTTTCTTTCAGATACACTACAGTATGATAGTCGTCTTCAGCAATAAGTAAAGTAAAACCGGACAAATCAAAATTTTCCATGGGTTAAGTAGTTTTAACTTATCTGTATTGAATGCATATTCTTTTTTTTAGTTCCATCAAACACAAATTAAATGGCTTACCAGGTTCTTCTGGCCGTCTAATCCAAGCTTTTTCCTGATGGAATGCCGTCGTTGATCAATGGTGGAGACAGACAGGTTTAGCAGGTTCGCTATTTCTTTCGATGGCAGGTTCATACGCAGCAAAGCGCACAATTGCAGTTCACTTTGACTAAGTTCAGGACAGATATTCAGTAATTTTTCATAAAACCCGCCATGCATTTGTACAAACATTTGTTCAAAGTCAGATAAAGGATCACGTGATACCTCGCGGGTTATTTCTTTCAGGGCAGCTGAAAACTCTTTTCTGTCCTTTTTTCGGGAAAACCGGTTGGAAAAAACTTTAAGTTTTTCATTAATCGATTGGTTTAATTGCTCAATGTTTGCCTGCCTCAACGTTTGAAAAACCAGTTCCTGTTCTTTTTTCTCCAAATCGAGGCGGTAACGTACCGATTCCTTCTCGTGCAACTGTTTATCCAGATTGATTTTCTCAATTTGCGTTATTCTTTGAATGTTATCATTCTCCAATATCAGAGCACGTTGCCTTCCTAAATGTATTTTTCTGTTTTGAAAAAAGACCAACACCATCCCTATTACCACCGCCCCAATTAAAGCAATAATAAGATAAGCCTTTAGCAATGCTTGCTGTTGCTTTTGGTTGGTTAGTTCCAAAATCTGTTTCTCCTTTTTATTCACCTCATACAGAGTCCGCAGCTGGGCAATATTTCCGCTTGTTTTTTCATTAGAGTTTTGTTGCAGTAATTCATTGTACCTGGATAAAACCTGTGAATGTTCGTTTGTATTTCCGGTTGCTGCATACAATTTTGTAAGCATTAAGTATGCATTAAGTTGCTGTTTTCTTGCATTGCTGCTTTCCAACAGACTTAATGCTTCCCAAAAATATTTTTCGGCTTCAGGGTAATCCTTTTCGGCTAAAAAAGAATATTTTCCCTTAAGAAAATAAAAGTTTCCCCTGGAATACGGATTTGAAACCTTTTCAACTAATCGGGCTGCCTTTTCCAACTCTTGTTTTGCATCCGAAAAATTTTCGTTTTCCAGCAGGAAATCAATTTTATCATGACTTGCCGAACTATGTTCCAACAGGTTTTCTGATTTCCCGTAGTATTCGATAGCCTGATTATATGCTTCTATTACTTTTTCTGGTTTTCCGGAGTTAGTATAAAGGATGGCTAAGTTATGATAGCACAATCCAATATGATTGTCATTTTCGGTTTGGTAAAAATAATCAAGTGCTTTATTCAGGTACACTTCAGATTCTTTATAATCTGACAACCAGACATAAAGAAGTCCTATGTTGATATATGACTGAAATATGCTTAAAGAATCGCCAAGGTTTTCAGCCAATTGAAGTGAATTCAAATAGGCCTCCAATGCTTTTTCAAAGTCATTTTCATATTCGTAAATGATTCCCAGATTGTTCCAAAGAGCCGAGGCAAACTCCTGATTTTCAACCGCCAAACTGGTTTCTTGCCCTTTGCGGTAAAATTCGGCAGACAGTAAATGGTTGCCCTTATAGTAGTGGATTATTCCCAAAAGATAGTATGAACGTGCTGTTAATGAATCATTGCCGGCTATCAGACTTTTTTCCAGCACATAATTAGCCGTGCTGTCTGCCTCCTCGATATTATGGGAAATTAATTTTCTTACATTGTTCAGCAAAAAAGCCAGTGAATCGGGCTCTGCAGAAACCGCTGCCCGGCAATCTTCAATATAAAATACAAAAAGGGGAAACAACGAAAAAAGGGAAAGCTTTCGAAGCATTAAATTCCGGTTAAAATAGTTACCAACTTTTGAAATTCTCTGCAGCAAAAATAGAAGAATTTGTTTAACAAAAAAACGCCGAACAGGCTGCCCGACGGTTTTTCAGTTAAAATTTAATGTTTATAAATTATTCTTCACACGCCAGTTTTTGCAACAGGCTGCGCACTTCTTCAAAATTTTCCACTTTGTAGCCCGCAACTGTTTTTGCCATACCTACTTTAATGGTAATGGCTTCGGCAGGCAGGTCGGAAAACAGAAACTCGTCGGTCCAGTCGTCGCCAATGGCCAGAATTTTATCGGCAGGCTGTGCATAGAGCACTTTCAAAGCAGCCCTGCCTTTGTTTATGCCCCGGTTTTTAATCTCAATCACTTTATTTCCTTCCAGTATTTCGAGGTTGAGATTTGCAACCAGACTGGTCATTTCATCTTTCAGTTCGATGGCACGATTGTGACCCAGCTCGGGGTCCGATTTACGGTAATGCCACACAAGGCTGTAATTTTTCTCTTCGATGAATGAGCCTGGCGTACGGTCCACATAAAATTCGAGTGCAGAACGGATGCTTTCCTTCCACGAGTCGTCGAGCGGTTCTATCATTTCCCAGTCGCTACCGGCTGACCGGTACCAAACCCCGTGCTCCACAATCAGCGTATAGGATTTATCCCCAAACCATTCCTCAAAAGTATCCTTGTCCCTGCCGCTGATAAGTACCACCCTGTTTTTTGGATTTTTAGCCAGATTATCCAGCAAATCATATAATTCTTTATCAGGACGGGCATGTTTCGGATTGTCTTCAAAGCCGGTAAGTGTGCCATCGTAGTCCAGGAAGAAAATCCGGTTATCAGATGCGCAAACTTCTTTTACTATATTGTCTTTCGTAGATGGTGTTAATTTTTTAGCCAGGTAATTTTGTTCGTTTTGGCGAACCTGATCCAAAGCGTTCAGGAAATCAGTTGCCCATTTTTCAATGTCATAACGTTTTAAACGTTTCTGCAAAATGGTATTTCGTTCAACTTGCTCATCCAAAGGCATTTCAATGGCCTTTTTAATGGCGGCAGCAATTTGGGCTTTATCGTTGGGATTAATAATGAGGGCCTCGCTCATTTCTTTGGAAGCGCCTGCCATTTCGCTCAAAATCAACACTCCCCGGCCATCGGTTTTGGAAGCAATAAATTCTTTGGCCACCAGGTTCATTCCATCGCGGACAGGCGTAATCAATGCAATTTCGCAATAATTGTAAAGATCAACCAGATTTACAAAAGGCATGGAGCGATAAAAATACCAAATGGGTGTGCGGTTAATTGTTGAATATTCGCCGTTAATCCGTCCCACAATTTCATCCACTTCGCTTTTCATCTGCTGATATTGGTCAACTCCAATGCGCGATGGCACTGCCAGCAACACCAAAGTCACTTTATCGCGGTATTGCGGGTATTCCTGTAAAAAATATTCGAATGCCTGCAAACGGTTAATCAGCCCTTTGGTATAGTCGAGCCGGTCAATGGAAAGCACAAACTTCATTTCGGGATAAAGCAGATAGTAGCGTTCCAGTTCTTTGCGAACTTCCGATTTATCGCGTACCGAGCGTTTCTGCGATTCCATAGCTGAATCATGAAACTTGTCGTAATCGATTCCCATGGGGAAGTTGTCCACTTTCACAATCCGCTTAGGCATATTAATTTCGTTGATATTAATATCGTATCCCAGCAACCGGCGCACCGAACTCATAAAATGACGTTCATAGTCGAACGTATGAAATCCGAGCAAGTCGGCCCCCAGCATTCCTTCAATAATTTCGTTACGCCAGGGTAAAATGCGGAAAAGCTCGTAGGAAGGAAACGGGATGTGCAGGAAAAATCCGATGGTAACATCCGGAAATTTTTCCTTTATCATTTGGGGTAAAAGCAGCAGGTGGTAATCGTGCACCCAAATACGGTCAACCCCCTCCATATTTTCGGCTATTATATCGGCAAACTTTTGGTTAACCCTTTTGTAGGCCTGCCACTGTTCTTCTTCGTACTCCACAAACTGATTGAAATAGTGGAACAACGGCCAGATGGTTTTATTGCTGAACCCTTCGTAGTAGAGCTCTACTTCTTCCTTTGTGAGATTCACATCCACACACTCCTCTTTCTTCAGAGCCTGGTTAACCAACTTTTGCTGTTTACTGTTCAACTCGTTTTTATCTACCCCCGACCAGCCAATCCACAGGCTGTCAAACGATTTGCTCACCGAAATCATTCCGGTAGCCAGCCCGCCAACACTAGGGGTTACTTCCACATTCTCTTCATCAATATTAATCTGTACCGGTAACCGGTTTGAAATAATTAGAAATCGACTCATAGTTTTTCTATATTTGTTCGCCATTATTATACTGAAAATATAGCAATTTTCAAAGTTAAACAAAATCAACGACAATTGTTCATGACAAATCTGGATTACGGAATTATAGGAAATGGAAAAAGTGCAGCACTTATTTCAAAATCAGGAGCATTGGAATGGCTTTGCTTGCCGGATTTCGATTCGGCTTCAGTTTTTGCGAAAATTCTGGATAAAGAAAAAGGCGGAAGTTTTGAATTTATCACAGGGGATGATTATTTCTACACGCAAAGATATATTCCCAAAACCAACATTTTAAGTACAAAATATTCAAACGGAACCGACAGTTTTGAGGTGATTGATTTTATGCCGCGGTATCGTTTTCAAAACGGAAAAGAACATATTTACTCTCCACCGGATGTCATTCGTTACATTAAATTGAAATCGGGAAAACCAAAATTTAAAATTCACTACGACCCGCGGCTGGAATATGCCGAAAGGAAAACCATAACCGAGGTTCGAAAAGAATACATAAAAAGTTTTACCCGTACGGGAGCTTACGATTCCCTTTATTTGTACACAAACTTCATAATGGAGAAAGTGGTAAACGGAGATGAGATAGAGCTTGAAAGAGATGGGTTTTTTCTGATCAGCTACAATCAAAAACTTTTAAAACAAACTTCTGAAAGGTCGTATCTGAAATTGCAGCGCACAAAAGTTTACTGGCTAAACTGGGCCGAAGACACACATCGTTTTAGCGATTACAATGAAGAAATTCTCCGAAGCGCCCTGGTTCTGAAACTGTTAAACTATGACAAAACAGGCGCAGTACTGGCCGCTGCAACCACTTCGCTGCCCGAAACCATTGGCGAAATCCGCAACTGGGATTACCGTTTTTGCTGGCTGCGCGATGCCTCTATGGTTATAAAAATAATGACCAAGCTGGGCCATCTGAACAGCGCCCAGCGTTTTCTGAATTTCATCATCGATGTGGTATCCGACAAAGATGAAAAAATACAGATCATGTACGGCATTAAAAAGGAAAAGAACCTGAGGGAAAGGATACTTACACACCTTTCGGGTTACGAAAACAGCGCGCCGGTGCGCATTGGAAACGCGGCTTACAAACAAAAGCAACACGACATTTACGGCATATTGATGGATGTAATTTATCAACAGTTCAGCCTTTTCGAGGTTTCGTTGCAAAACAGCGAGGAGCTTTGGACCATTACCCGGAGTATTGTTCGCATTGTGCGCAAAAACTGGCGGAAGCCCGATCGCGGAATCTGGGAAATACGAACCGACCAGCGGCATTTTGTTTTTTCGAAACTGCTTTGCTGGGTGGCTATCGACCGTGCCATTAAGGTTGCAGAACTTATTAAAAATGAGCATTATGTTGAAAAATGGGGAAAACTCCGGGATACCATCTCCAAAGACATCATGAAAAAAGGATGGAATGAGGAAGTCCAGGCTTTTACGCAGGCTTATGGATCAAAAGATATCGATGCCTCTACCCTGCTTATGGAAGCGTATGGATTTATCGATGCTACCGATCACCGTTACATCAGCACAGTAAAAGCAACAGAAAAAGAGCTCAGCCGGAACGGGTTGATGTACCGCTACAAAAACCGGGATGATTTCGGGCTACCCACATCATCGTTTACAATATGCACCTTCTGGCTCATCCAGGCGCTGAATAAAATTGGTAAAAGAACCCAGGCACGTGAACTCTTCGACAAACTGCTTACTTACAGCAATCATGTGGGGCTTTTCAGCGAAGATATCGACTTTGAAACAAAACGGCTTCTGGGCAATTTTCCGCAGGCCTATTCCCATTTGGCTTTAATTGAAACTGCCATGCTGTTTTCGAAGGATATTGAGTTAAAAAGTAAGTTCTGATTTTCTGCTTGTGTTCGATTTGGTTTTATGGAAAATTCAGCACAATCACCGAATGAACTTCATGCAAAACCTGAGTTTTAATTATTTCTCCGAAATATCAGGATTTCAATTTGCAATAATCATTCCGGTAAACTGAACAACGGCCTGCCGAACAAAACCTTTTTATTTCATTTTTGTTTATTTTGTTAAGAAGTAATTTTAAACAAAAGAAATGAATTTTAGAGGACAAACATTTGAAAAAGTGGACAAAAAGGTTACCCAATGGATGAAAAACAACGGGCTGACATTGTTGAGACTAAGTATCGGAATTATCTTTTTCTGGTTCGGATTTCTGAAATATTTTGAAGGATTGAGCCCGGCCGAAGATATTGCCACCAAAACCATCGACGCAATGACCTTTGGGCTTTTCCCAGAAAAAGTTATACTCTACGGACTGGCAACCTGGGAAGTGCTGATTGGTATCGGTTTAATTTTCAGAATTTTTCTGCGCGAAACCTTGTTGTTACTCTTTTTGCAAATGGCCGGAACTTTCATGCCGGTATTTCTTTTCCCCGGTGAAGTTTTTGCTGTATTCCCATACTCCCTAACCATGGAAGGGCAATACATTATTAAAAACCTGGTGGTGATGAGCGCAGGAATAGTTTTGGGAGCCACGGTGAGGGGATGGAGGCTGGAACCTTCGGAAGAAGACCAGGAAAAGTCATAAAATTCAATACATAAATGAAAAAAATTCTGCTGACCGGAGCAACCGGATATATCGGAAAAAGACTTCTTCCTGTTTTGCTGGAGAAAGGACACGAGGTAATTTGCTGCGTGCGCGACCGGCAACGATTCGATGTTTCAGCGTATAAAACAGAAAACCTGAAAATTATTGAGGTAGATTTTCTAAGTGCTGAAACTCTGGTCAAAATTCCGGATGACATTGATGCAGCATATTTCCTCATTCACTCCATGTCGGCTTCAACCGGCGATTTTGAAAAACTGGAAGCCACTGCGGCAGAGAATTTTAAAACCCGCATGGAGCAAACCAAAGCCAAACAGGTGATTTACCTGAGCGGAATTATCAACGAAGGAAAACTCTCGAAACACCTCAGCTCCAGAAAGCGGGTGGAAGAAATCCTGGCGTCGGGAAATTACAACCTGACCACTCTGCGAGCCGGAATTATTGTTGGTTCGGGCAGTGCATCTTTTGAAATCATTCGCGACCTGGTGGAAAAATTACCGGTAATGATTGCCCCGAAATGGCTCAAAACCAAAACGCAGCCCATTGCCATACGCAATGTCATTGAATTTCTTACGGGTGTTTTACTGAACGAACAAACCTATAACCAAAGTTTCGATATTGGCGGACCGGAAGTTCTGACTTACAAGGAGATGCTGCTTCAGTTTGCCAAGGTTCGAAAACTGGAACGCACCATCATTTCTGTTCCGGTAATGACTCCCAAACTTTCGTCTTACTGGCTTTATTTTGTCACATCAACCTCATACAAGCTGGCCGTAAACCTGGTAAACAGCATGAAAGTGGAAGTGATTGCCCGCAAGAACGATTTGCACCAAAAGCTGGACATAAATTTACTTTCGTATGAAGAAGCGGTACGTATAGCGTTCGACCAGATTGCCCAGCAGGAAGTCATTTCAAGCTGGACCGACGCGCTCTCTACAGGAAACTTGATAAAAGGAATCTCTCAACTGATTGAAGTTCCGGTTTACGGTTGTTATCAGGACAAGCGAAAAATAAACGTAAGGGACGAGAGTAAAACGTTAAGCAGAATATGGTCGATTGGTGGCGAAAGCGGTTGGTATTATGCCAATGCACTTTGGAGGTTGCGAGGTTTTACAGATAAACTGGCAGGCGGAGTTGGCTTGCGAAGAGGCCGCAAAAATCCGAAAGAAATTACCACAGGTGAAACACTCGATTTTTGGCGGGTAATTTATGCCAACCGGTCCGAAAAACGGTTGCTGCTTTATGCTGAAATGAAGCTTCCGGGCGAGGCCTGGCTTGAGTTTAAAATTGAAACCGGCACTTTACATCAAACAGCTACATTTCGTCCGTTAGGCCTTTTGGGAAGAATTTACTGGCACGCAGTTATGCCGTTTCACGGAATTATTTTTAAAGGGATGATTAAAAAATTGGCACAATAAAATATGGGATTTTATCAATTGCACAAAACGCAAAAAATTCCGGCTTCGGTGGAAAAAGCCTGGGATTTTATTTCATCGCCGGCCAACCTGAAAAAAATTACACCGGCCTATATGGGATTCGACATTACCAGCAAAAACCTTTCTGAAAAAATGTACCCTGGAATGATCATCAGTTATAAAGTGAGTCCGGTTTTGGGCATTAAAACCACCTGGGTTACTGAAATCACACATGTGAAAGACGGGGATTATTTTGTGGATGAACAGCGTGTTGGCCCCTATTCCATGTGGCATCACGAGCATAAAATCGAATCCATTCCGGGCGGTGTACTCATGACCGACATTGTTTCGTACAAACCGCCGTTTGGTTTTTTGGGCTCAATTGCAAACACACTCCTCATTAAAAGCAAGTTGAAAGAAATTTTCGATTTCCGTACCAAAGCCGTTGAAGAAATATTCGGGAAATGGGAGGAATTTAATACTATTTCTTAAAAATGAAATAAACGGCAAGAATTAAAAATCCAAAACCAATGAGGTGATTAATCCTGAAAGTTTCATTTTTGAAAAACAACAGGGTAAAACCCATAAAAACGACCAGTGTTATTACCTCCTGAAGCACCTTCAACTCCACCAGCGAAAAAGGACCGCCATTTTCCCTGAAACCGATGCGGTTGGCCGGCACCTGAAAAAAGTACTCGAACAAAGCAATTCCCCAGCTGATTAAAACCACCGCTATCAGCGGCAACGCCTCAAACCATTTAATTTCCTTAAATTTCAAATGGCCGTACCAGGCAAACGTCATAAACGTATTAGACAATACAAGCAAAACAATGGTATAGAGCGATTTCATAGTTATTCTCAATAAAATCAAATTGCAGAAAAAATTGTGCAATAGTAATTCAAATTCTGCATAAATGATTCCGGCACTATGAAAAAATTTCAAAATCTGATTTTAACAATACAGGAAAAATCTCATGTCGCTTTTCTTCAAAATCTGTTTTAAATATTAAAACCCATTCCCCAATTTTTTCTACCTTTATACAAACCAAAAAAATAAAGTTATGCCTAAAATCAGCCGACTTGACGCGTTACGTTACCACGAAAAAGACCGCCCGGGAAAAATTGAAGTAGTGCCAACCAAGCCGCACAACACGCAATACGACCTTTCGCTGGCCTACACTCCAGGCGTAGCACAACCGTGTATTGAGATTGAAAAAAATCCGGAAAATGTTTACAGGTACACAACCAAAGGCAATCTGGTTGCTGTTATTTCAAACGGTACGGCAGTTTTGGGTCTGGGCGATATCGGTCCTATGGCCGGTAAGCCGGTGATGGAAGGGAAAGGCCTGCTTTTCAAAATTTTTGCCGATGTGGATGTGTTCGACATTGAAGTGGCTGAAAAAGATCCGAAAAAATTTATCGAGGTGGTAAAAGCCATTTCTCCCACATTTGGAGGGATCAATCTCGAAGATATAAAAGCTCCCGAGTGTTTTGAAATTGAAGAGACACTCAAAAAAGAGCTCGATATTCCGGTATTTCATGATGACCAGCACGGAACAGCCATTATTACAAGCGCTGCCCTGATGAATTGCCTGGAACTGGTTGGAAAAGACATTCAAAAAATAAAAGTATTTGTGAGTGGGGCCGGTGCTGCCGGATGCGCCTGTGCCAAAATGTTTGTAAGCATCGGCGTAAATCCGGAGAATCTGATTATGTATGACATCAATGGGGTTCTTACCAGTGACAGAAAAGATTTGTCGTGCGGGAACAGGCAGTTTGCAACCGGCAAAAACATTCGTACAATTGAGGAAGGAATAAAAGGTGCCGATGTATTTCTGGGAGTTTCGGCCGGAGGGATTTTAACAAAGGCCATGCTAAAAACGATGGCCAAAAACCCCATTGTGTTTGCCCTTGCCAATCCTGTGCCCGAAATTTCGTACGAGGATGCCATTGCCGCCCGCAAAGATATAATTATTGCCACCGGACGGAGCGATTACCCAAACCAGGTGAATAATGTGCTGGGATTTCCCTTCATTTTCCGCGGGGCATTGGATGTTAGAGCAACCCAGATTAACGAAGAAATGAAAATTGCAGCAGCAAAAGCCATTGCCGGACTGGCAAAAGACTATGTACCTGAAATTGTAGCCCGGGCTTACAACAAGCAAAACATCATTTTTGGCCGCGATTACATTATTCCCAAACCGCTCGATCCACGCCTGATTACAACCGTTTCAAAAGCAGTTGCCAAAGCAGCAATAAAATCCGGAGTGGCACGGAAGCCTGTTAAAAACTGGACCGTATATGAGCAGGAACTCATAAACCGGATGGGAATCAACAGCAAACTCGTTATGGCCATTCGCAACAAGGCACGTCAAAAACCAAAACGAGTTGTATTTGCCGAAGGAAATAATTTTAAAGTGCTTAAAGCTGCGCAGTTTGTCATTCGTGAAAAAATTGCACACCCCATACTTCTGGGAGACGAGGAAAAAATTAAAATGCTGATAAAAGAAAACCAGCTTGAACTGGAGCACATCCCAATCATCGACACGTATAAGTCGATAACCGAAGAAAAAAGACATAAACTGGCCAAAGTCCTTTACGAAAAAAGAAAACGGAAGGGAATGACTTACGATGAAGCGGTTGAAAAAACCTATAACCGCGATTACTTTGGAGCGTTGATGGTGGAAACCGGAGAAGCCGATGCCTTTATTTCAGGCTTTTCAAGAAAATATGCCGATACCATTCGCCCGGCTTTGCAGGTAGTTGGAGTGAATGAGGAGTTTAACCACATTGCCGGCATGTATATTATGATAACTAAGCATGGGCCTGTTTTTCTGGCGGATACCACTGTAAACATGGATCCTACTGCACAAACGTTAGTGGACACAACCATTTTAACTGCCAACGAGGTAAAGCGCTTCAACATTGAGCCAAAAATTGCACTGCTCTCTTATTCCAACTTCGGCGCATTCAAAGGCCTGGGAAGTCCCGTGAGGGTGAAGGAGGCGGTTGCCATTTTGCACGAAAAATACCCCGATTTGATGGTGGACGGCGAAATGCAGGCCAATTATGCCCTGAACGGGAAACTGCGCTACAAGCGGTATCCGTTCAACAAGCTGGGCGATATGGATGCCAATACGCTAATATTTCCTAACCTGAGTTCAGGAAATATTACATATAAGGTTTTACAATCACTCGGGGCTTCAGAGGCAATCGGACCTGTTTTAATGGGAATGAAAAAACCGATACACATTTTGCAGCGCGACAGTTCGGTACGCGAAATTATAAATATGGTGGCCATTGCTGTGGTTGATGCGCAATCGGTGCCCGATGAGTAAATAACCATCCCTAAGGGTTACACAATTCCCTTAGGGTGTCATTCTTTAGTTGCCGCCAAACACAAAACCCTTAGGGCTAAATAGTTATATCAAAATTTTCGGGTTAAAAAAGAAAATCCCTAAGGGAGTTGCACAACCCTTGGGGATTTTTCTTCCACAAACTCCAGCCGTTTCTACTGGTATGTTTTACCCGTTCTGCATACATTTCCAGCGCATTCCACTTCACGGCTTGTTTTAATTCCCTTCCACTTTTGGGGTGACAATATCCGATGAGAAAGGCAGCAGGTGGTAGTAACAAGCGTTTCAACTGGTGAAATATTGGTCACTTCTACAGGATTAAAATTGTTTCTCTTCAAGGGATTCCCGATCCTTATCAGCAGAACTCGCATCCGCCAGCCGGCAGATAATCATTCCTTCAAATGAAAACTTTTTTCAAGCCCGTTTCTTTTCAGATTTTTCGCGTTACTTTTGAGAATCGAAAAAAGAGAACATGAACATTGAAAAATATCCGTCGAAACTGCTGGAAAATGCGGTGAATGAATTTTCAAAACTGCCGGGGATTGGCCGGAAAAGTGCCCTGCGTATGGTTTTGCACCTGCTCAGGCAAAATAAGGAGTCAGTTACCGCGTTTGGCGAAAGCCTGATTCAGCTGCGCAACGAAATCAAACACTGCAAGGTTTGTCACAACATTTCCGATACTGAAATCTGCCAGCTTTGCGCCAACCCGGCCCGCAACAACTCGGTAATTTGCGTGGTGGAAAACATCCGCGATGTGATGCTGGTTGAAAATACGCACCAGTACAACGGATTGTATCACGTGCTGGGCGGCATCATTTCGCCCATGGACGGAATCGGCCCCAACGAACTGGAAATCAACTCTCTTATTGAAAGAGCAAGCCAACCCGATGTGATTGAAATTATTCTTGCACTACCAACTACTATGGAAGGTGATACCACCAACTTCTACATTTTCCGCAAACTAAAAGACAAGCCGGTGCGGGTTACCACACTGGCGCGCGGCCTGGCAGTGGGCGATGACCTGGAATATACCGATGAAATTACGTTGGGAAGGTCGCTGGTAAACCGGGTGCTGTACGAAAATTCGGTGGGAAAATAATCCGGCACAAAAATCAGAATTCCTTCTGTTTTCCGTTATCCAATGGAAATGCTACATTTGAAACTTTAAAGCTAGGCTGAATAAATGGAACTTTCGGTAATTATTGTCAACTACAACGTAAAACATTTTTTGGAGCAGTGCCTGCACTCGGTACTAAAAGCTTCAAAAACGATTTCTTCTGAAATTTTTGTGGTTGACAACAATTCGGTGGACGGCTCCACTCAGGTTGTCAAAGAAAAATTTCCACAGGTTCACCTCATCGAAAACAAGGAGAATGTCGGGTTCTCCAAAGCCAACAACCAGGCTGTACGGTTGGCTAAAGGCAAATACATTCTGTTGCTGAATCCGGATACGGTTGTGGAAGAAGACACGTTCACCAAAGTCGTCAAGTTTATGAATGAACACCCCGATGCCGGTGGTTTGGGCGTAAAAATGATTGATGGAAAAGGAAACTTTCTGCCCGAATCGAAACGGGGACTGCCCACGCCGTGGGTTGCCTTTTATAAAATGTTTGGTTTGTCGAAACTGTTTCCCAAATCGAAAAAATTCGGAAAATACCACCTCTCCTACCTCGATGAAAATGAAACCCACGAAGTGGAAGTGCTGGCCGGCGCTTTTATGCTGATGCGAAAGGAAACCCTCGACAATGTAGGCCTTCTCGACGAAACGTTTTTTATGTATGGCGAAGACATCGACCTTTCGTACCGGATTACGCAGGGCGGCTACAAAAACTATTATTTCCCCGAAACCACCATCATTCATTACAAAGGTGAAAGCACAAAAAAAGGATCGCTCAATTACGTGAAAGTATTTTACAAGGCGATGATTATTTTCGCGCAGAAGCATTTTTCGGGTGGAAAAGCCGGAGCTTTCTCGGTTTTGCTAAACCTGGCCATCTGGTTCCGGGCGTTGCTTTCGATTTTGAAAAGAATTATCGATCGCATTTTTCTACCGGCACTCGATGCAATATTCATTTTTACGGGATTTCTTCTTCTTACACCCCTGTGGGAAAACATACGTTATGAACCAGGTTATTATCCACCTGATTTTTTGCACCGGGCAGTTCCCGTTTATATCCTTTTCTGGCTGGCAGCTATTCTCTCTTCCGGAGGGTACAAAAAACCGGTGAACCTGCTCCACGTAGCACGGGGAATTTTATGGGGAACCATTGCCATTTTGCTGGTCTATTCGCTGGTTGACGAGGAATACCGGTTTTCAAGAGCATTGATTTTACTGGGTTCAGTTTGGGCCATAATACTGCTCATTGTTTACAGACTGGTATTTCATAAAATGAAGTGGAAAGCATTTGGTCTGGATATTAAACGTTCCAAAAAAATTGCCATTGCCGGACATCCTGCCGAAGCCATGCGTGTGAGGGAAATACTTCAGCAAACGCGCATTAAGTCTGAATTTGCAGGGTTCATCTCCATCGACGAATCGGACCGTGGTGAACAATACATTGGTTCACTTAACCAGTTAAACGAAATTGTGCGCATCAACCGCATCGATGAAATTATTTTCTGTGCCGAAAACATCAGTTCAGCGGAAATTATCCGGGCTATGCTGGAACTGACCTCGCTCGACATTGACTTTAAAATTGCCCCGCCCGAAAGCATCAGCATCATTGGCAGCAACTCCATTCACACCGCCGGCGATTTGTATGTGGTGCATATCAATGCCATTTCCAAACCGGCCAACCGGAGAAGAAAAAGGCTTTTCGATTTTTTTACTGCGTTGGCATTTCTCGTAATGAGTCCAATTCTGGTTTGGTTTTTCAGCAAAAAGAGCCGTTTCCTGAAACATTCCCGGCAGGTTCTGGCCGGAAAAAAATCGTGGGTAGGTTATGTTGAACCGTCAGAAAACCATTCTGAACTGCCAACTTTAAAACCGGGCATTCTTTCTCCGGCAGACATGTTTGACAACGCAACATCAGATATTTCTAAAAGCAACCGGCTCAATGTGTTGTATGCCCGTAATTACAGTGTTTTTACCGACGCCGAAATTTTAATGAAAGGCTGGAGAAATTTAGAAAAATAAACTATGGAATGTATTGCATACCCTGGACTATGGTGTGCTTAACGATGTGAAGATTTTACTGAAGGTGGGGGAAGGTGGGGGAAGCTGGATGAACGAAAATTGTACAATAAACTGTACGACATTAAAATTCTTTTTGTATTTTCGCAACGATTCATACTAAAAAATCAAACAATGAAAACAATTTCCTATAGTGAATTAAGAGAGAAGCTTAAAACAGAACTCGATATGGTTGCTGAAGATCATATTCCTTTGATTGTAAAGAGAAAAAGAGGAAATGATATGGTTATCATGTCGTTGGAAGATTATAATTCTTATATGGAAACCATCAATCTGCTGAGTTCTCCTTCAAATGCAGAACACCTTTTCAAAAGCATTAAGCAGGCAGAGAAAGGTAAAACAGTTGATGTAACTTTGGATGATCTCAAAAGTTACGAAAGATGAAAACCATCTCTTTCACTGCCGATGCATGGATCGATTATTTGTATTGGGCAGAACATGATCAAAAAGTATTAAAGAGAATCAATAAACTGATTGAAGAAATTAAAAGGTCTCCTTTTAAAGGAAGCGGAAAACCAGAACCTTTAAAGTTTAACCTCAAAGGTTATTGGTCCAGGAGAATAGCATTAAAAGATCGGTTAATATATAGATTTGAGTCGGGAAAAATATTAATTATTTCCTGTAGAGGGCATTATAAAACATAGCACTATTTTTTTTAAAGACTTATAATTTATCTTGTTTTGAAACAACTGCTTCACCACGGAAAAATAATCCTCCGCCCGTTGGAACCCGACGATATTGAGTTGCTTTACCGGTGGGAAAACAACATGGAAGTATGGGAGTTGAGTAACACCCGCACGCCATACTCCAAATATGTTCTGGCTGAATACATTAAAAATTCAGTAAAAGATATTTACGAAACCAAACAGTTGCGTCTTATCATCGAAAACTGGGAAAGACACCCGGTTGGCGCTGTTGATTTGTTCGATTTCGACCCCTATCACCAACGGGCCGGCGTAGGTATTTTAATTCACAACACCGAAGACCGCAATCGCGGATATGCCTCCGATGCACTTGTAGCCCTTTCAGAATATACCATTCATGCGCTCGGATTGAAACAGCTTTATGCCAACATTACTGCCGACAACCGGCAAAGCATCCGGCTGTTTGAAAAAGCGGGTTTCGTTCAGGTTGGCATAAAAAAAGACTGGATGAAAACCTTTTCCGGCTGGAAGGATGAAATTATGTTTCAAAAAATATTGGTTTGAAAAAAAATGGTTTTGCTACTATTGTGAATATTAAAATCATGAAACGACCATGAATAAAATTTATACACACAGGAGCATGATTATAATTTTCATGGGAGTTCCATCTGTTACCATTAAAAACAAACAATTATAAACAGATGAAATGTTATTCCATTATTGCCTGTATTTTGCTGGTATTTTTAATATCCTGTGCTGAGAATAGAGAAACGAATAACAGTTTTACTGCCCAATTCGACCAACTAAAACCTGGGAAACTAACTGACCGTCAAACGAAAAAAGTCTGGCCTGGCGCACGACTTGAATGCGGCAAAAAGGACTTCCTGTTTTATAAACTTGGAATTACTCCTCATCCCCACTTCATTGCACAGGAAAAGGGCAACAACTATTTAAAAGTACTGATCCCCGGGAAGCACTATGGCCCAATTACAGGCGCCCAATGGGAAATTCCACTGGCCCCCCAGGACGAATATTTTTTTAGTTATCGTGTGAAATTTGATTTCGGTTTTGATTTTGTGAAGGGAGGAAAACTTCCGGGGCTGGCTGGCGGAAGGGTAAAAGCCGGACGTATTCCCAACGGTTACGACGGATGGAGCGCCCGAATGATGTACTGGGGAAAAGGAGAGTTAAGTTTCTACCTTTATTTCCCCAACCAGTCAACAAGATGGGGAGAACGCCTTTATCTGAAAAACCAGCAGAACGATACCCTGCAAATAGACAAAGGAAGCTGGCACCAGGTTACCCAACACGTAAAACTGAATACTCCGGGCAAAAACGATGGAATTCTGCAAGCCTGGTTCAACGGGAAAGAAGCTTTTTATTCAGATACCATCCTTTTCAGAAAAAGTGAAGAAATTAAAACAGACCGGATTTCTTACAGTGTTTTTATGGGAGGGGATGACCTGAGCTGGGCTCCTGCAAATGATCAATACATTTATTTTGATGATTTTCGTGTTTCAACTCAATTACATAATCCCTGACCGATGCTTTTTAATTCGATAGAATTTGTCCTTTTTTTTCCCGTTGTCCTGCTTTTGTATTGGAGGCTTTTTAACCGGAAATCGGTTGAACTGCGAAATGCATTCCTGCTGACTTCCAGCTATGTTTTTTACGGGTGGTGGGACTACCGGTTCCTGGGATTAATTCTTTTAAGCTCTGTGGTTGACTTTTGGTGCGGAAAAAAAATCTTTCAGGCCCAAACGAAAAAACAGAAGAGCCACTTTTTAATTCTTAGTTTACTCGTAAACCTCGGCGTACTCTTCTTTTTCAAATATTTCGGTTTTTTTGCCGATGAACTTATTGCACGGTTCAATGCCTGGGGCTATGCCATTCACCCGGTTTCGTTAAATATCATTTTACCTGTTGGAATTAGTTTCTACACATTCCAAACTCTCAGCTACACCATCGACATTTACCGCGAGCGGTTAAAACCCACCAACAACAGGCTGGCATTTTTTACTTTCGTTGGTTTTTTTCCTCAACTTGTTGCAGGGCCAATTGAACGAGCCAAAAATCTTCTGCCACAATTTAGTTCGTTAAAAACGTTTGATTACGAAAGGGCTGCCAACGGTTTTCGCCAGTTGCTGTGGGGCTTTTTTGCCAAAATCGCAGTGGCCGACTCAGTGGCCCCGATAGTCGATAACATTTTTGCACATTCTGAAACAGCCGATGCCGCATCATTGGCATTGGGAGCTGTTCTTTTTTCCATCCAGATATTTGGCGATTTTGCAGGTTATTCCAACATTGCTATCGGGTTGGCAGCCATGCTGGGTTTCGACCTGATGCAGAACTTCAACAATCCCTATTTCTCGCGAAACATCCGCGAATTCTGGTCGCGTTGGCATATAAGCCTCTCTTCATGGTTTCGGGATTACGTTTACATTCCATTGGGTGGAAACCGTTGTTCCAAATTCAGGCGCTCAATGAATATTATGGCGACTTTTATCCTAAGCGGTTTGTGGCACGGGGCCAACTGGACATTTATAATTTGGGGAGCAATACACGGATTGTTTTATCTGGTTACACAACCGTTTTCTGTAAAAAACCAATCAGATGAAATCCGATTCAATCAATGGCTCTCTATTGCCGGCACCTTCATACTGGTTACTATCGCTTTTATTTTTTTCAGGGCCGAAAATGTTTCACAGGCCGGAAATATTCTAATGCGTATAGGAGGATTGGCAAATGGCCAAACTATACTTCAGCTAATAAGTATCACCAAAATTTTACCGGCAATCGTTTTTTCTGTTATGTTGATTGCAACTGAATGGTTACAAAGAACAAGGAAACACGGGCTTGATATTGCTTTCGTAAAACCAGCGATAAGATACGTCATTTACTACTTTATAATTTTTGCTATTCTGTTTTCGTTTCAAACCGACCGGATTTTCATTTATTTTCAATTTTAACACATGAAACTTTTTTCGCGCATACTATCGATTCTGATTTTTCCCCTGTTACTCATCGGAACTACAAATTACCTGATTGATCCGGATTATACCTTACGGAAAGATTACATCCCGGAATCAGCATCAGCTCTGGCAAAAGAGAAATTACTGAGTGGCCCGGTTAATGCAAACGGGCGGCTTCTTAAAAAAGAATGGATAAAACAACTGCCACACCATCCGGAAGTCCTCGTGTTAGGTTCCAGCCGGACGATGGGGGTTACACAGGAAATGTTTGCAGAGAAGATGGTTTTCAACGCTTCTGTTTCCAATTGTACATTCCAGGATATGTATGCTTTTATCGATTTAATCGAAGAAAAACAGGGCAGACTTCCATCCGAAATAATTATATGCTGCGACCAGTGGCTTTTCGGTAATTCTTTCGAGGAAAAACGCTGGCTTTACAATCGCGAAAACTTTATAACTGTACTCAAAAAATCCGGCAAAATATCACCCCGTAATTTTCCCAGGAAATGGAATCTTCAAAAAGAATGGATAAAAGAGCTTTTTTCTGTGAGGTACCTCATGCGCTCGCTTAAACAACTTGGAAAAACGGAAAAATTTGAAATTCACGACACTGTCCTTCCAGGGAAAAGCATGTTACTTCCCGACGGATCGCGTTTGTTGCCTTCGGAAGTATCAAACGCAAGTCCCGAAGAAGCTGCCGAATTGGCGAAAAACTATTTTTATTCCAGCCACGATGAAATGTTTAGCCAGTTAGATCCGCTGCAATGCCGGTTATTTGAAAATCTCATCTGTTACCTGCAGAAAAAGAACTGCAAAATTACCCTGTTTATTCCTCCCTATCACCCCTTAACCTGGCAATTATTGCATCAATCTGAAAACCATACCGGCATTTTTAAAGTAGATGATTACCTGCAAAATATTGCAGTAAAAAATAAGATCAAACTCGTTGGCGCAACTAATCCTTTGCTTTTAGATCTTACCCCTGGCGATTTTTACGATGGTGTTCACTTAAAAACAGAAGCACTTTCGCCATTTTTTTGTTCCGGACTGTTTTCAAATTAATAAATTCAAAATTCCGGTAATTCTTTCAAAAACCGGTAACTGTTTGCTTCATAATCAATCTCGCATACAAAATGCTTCATTCCATTTGAAACCACTACCCTTTCCACTTTCAGCGCCATGTTGTAGCGCACCACCTGGTCGAACGTTTCCTGCGAAATTTTTACGCCGGGAGCTTTGAATTCGGCGATGAGCAGCGGTTGGCCGTTTCGGCGGTAAACCAGTAAATCGAACCGGAAAAGTTTTCCGTTTAGCGTAATTTGTTTCTCCACGGCCATCAGCGATTCCGGGTATTTTTTTTCTTCGATAAGATAACGCATAAAATGTTGCCGAACCCACTCTTCGGGAGTCAGCAAAACAAACCGCTTGCGCACCAAATCGAAAATGTATTTTTTCGTTCCATCTGTTTTTATTCTAAACTCGTAAACTGGTAAATTTAATTCCTGCATCGGCGTTTTTTCAGTCCTTTACTTTAAAACTAATATTGCAGGCCAGCCGGAAAAATGTACTTTTGTGTTGGCCTGATATTTTGAACAAAATAAACGATTCTGGTGTAATTTAAGGAAATGAAAACAAAAAAAGAAATTGTAGATAACTGGCTTCCGCGCTATACGGGAAAAAAGCTGGAAGATTTTGGTGAATACATTCTGCTCACCAACTTTGCCAATTACGTAGAAAAATTTTCGCTGCGGTTTGAAGTGCCCATTGTGGGCAGCGATAAAAACATGCCAAACGCCACGGCAGAAGGAATTACCATCATTAATTTTGGCATGGGAAGCCCCAACGCCGCAACCGTTATGGATTTACTGAGTGCACTGAATCCCAAAGGTGTATTATTTCTGGGTAAATGTGGCGGACTGAAAAAGAAAAATCAGTTGGGCGATTTTATCCTGCCCATAGCAGCCATCCGTAATGAGGGAACTTCTGCTGATTACATGCCTCCGGAAGTACCTGCCCTGCCTGCATTTAACATTCAACGGGCTGTTTCGCACGTACTGCGGAACAGCGGTCATGACTACTGGACAGGCGTGGTTTACACAACCAACCGCAGGGTGTGGGAATATGATGAAAAGTTTAAAAAATACCTTGGTAAAACACGGGCTATTGCTATTGATATGGAAACAGCCACCTTGTTTACCGTAAGTTTCGCCAATAAAATACCTACAGGGGCATTGCTGCTGGTTTCCGATCAACCCATGATTTCGTCGGGGGTAAAAACCAGCGACAGCGACAAACTGGTTACCCTGAAATATGTGGATGTGCACATTCAGGCCGGAATTGATGCACTGCTCGAAATCAAAAACAACGGCCTGTCTGTTAAACACTTAAAATTCTGATATGGAATTTGAAGCCATCATGCAAAACCTCAAAAAGAAGGTTTACCATCCCATTTATTTGCTTCAGGGCGAAGAACCTTATTTTATCGACCAGGTTTCAAATTACATTGAAAAGAATGTGCTTCCCGAAGCCGAAAAAGGATTTAACCAAACCATTTTTTACGGGAAAGACACCGAAGAACAGACCATTGCCGAAACTTCATGGCGATACCCCATGATGACTGAAAAGCAGGTAATTATTGTGAAGGAAGCACAGAGCCTGAAAAAAATTGAAAACCTGGCGCCTTATGCCGAACGGCCAATGCCTTCAACCATTCTGGTGCTCAACTACAAATACAAAAACCTGGATGCCCGCACCAAACTTTACAAAGCCATCAAATCGAAGGGCGTTATACTTACCACAAAAAGACTTTATGAAAACAAGGTGCCGGCCTGGATTGACAATTACCTGAAACAACATGAATATACGATAACACCCCAGGCTGCTCAAATCTTAACCGATTCATTGGGCACGGGGCTCAGTAAAATAGCCAACGAGCTGAATAAACTGGTAATAGCCGTAAAAGATACCAACCGGATTACACCCGAGCACATTGAGAAAAATATTGGCCTGAGTAAAGACTTCAATGTACTTGAACTGCAGGACGCACTGGCCGCCAAAAACGTGCTTAAAGCCAACAAAATAATCAATTACTTTGGAGCCAATCCGCAGCAACACCCTATACAAATGACCATTGCCACGTTGTTTGGCTATTTCTCCAAAATTTTTGCTTACCATTTCCTGAAAGACAAATCGGAACAGGGCGCTATTAAAACCATGGGCGGTCATCCGTTCTACATTAAAAAAATTATTGCAGCTTCAAAAAAATACAATCCTACCAAGTTGTACGAAATTATGGGCATTTTACGCGAATACGACCTGAAAAGCAAAGGAATGGGAGTTTCTACACTCACCGATCAAGCCGAGCTGCAAAAAGAAATGATTTATAAAATTTTACACTGATGATAACTTACCTTATAATCGGAATAACTGCTGTTGTATCATTTTTGGCGTTTCAGAATGTTTCGCTCATGGAAAAACTTCAGTTTAATGCTGCGCAGGTGGTTCACCGGAAACAATGGTACCGGCTGGTTTCACATGCGTTTGTGCACGTTAGCTGGACCCACCTGATTGTAAACATGATGGTTTTGTATTTTTTCGGAAGACATGTGGAGACTTACTTTGCCGGCTTTTTTGGAAGTCGTGGTGATTTCTATTTTGTTATTCTATATATAGGTGGCATGCTGGCTTCCAATATCTGGAGCCTGATAAAACACCAAAACGATTACTATTACAACGCGGTTGGCGCCTCGGGAGCAGTATCGGCAGTGCTGTTCACCTTCATTTTTCTCGATCCCTGGGAAATGCTTTATTTATTTGCCATTGTTCCAATACCTGGAATCGTTTTCGGTGTGGGTTACCTTATCTATTCCTATCAGATGGGCAAACGCAAAACCGACAATGTGGCTCACGATGCACACTTCCTGGGAGCAGTTTTCGGGTTTGTTTTTCCTATTATTTTGCGGCCATCGCTTTTCAGCCGGTTCATAGAACTTTTACCAAATTTTTGAAACCATGAAGATTGAAGCAACCACACCGGAACAATACATCGAACAACTCCCCGACGACAGAAAGAAAGCGATTTCAAAACTCAGAAAAGTAATCCTTAAAAATCTGCCCGAAAAATTTACGGAAGAAATGAGTTACGGGATGATTGGTTATGTGGTGCCCAAATCTGTTTACCCGGAAGGATACCATTCAAATCCTGAATTGCCGCTTCCGTTCATCAATTTGGCATCACAAAAGAACCATATAGCAGTTTATCATTTTGGAATATATGCCGACAAAAACCTGATGAATTGGTTTCTTCAGGAATATCCCAAACATAGCAAAACAAAGCTGGATATGGGAAAAAGCTGCCTGCGTTTTAAAAAACCGGAAGATATTCCCTTTGAGCTGATTGGCGAACTGGTGAAAAAAATGAGTGCAGCGGATTGGATCAAAATTTATCAGAAAAATCTGAACCGATAAGTGCGACGCTGAGACCTATTCAAAAACCAAAAAATGAACAAACATATTTTTTTCGACAACCTTTCTGCAACTATTGGTGCGCTGGCAACCGGAAAAAAGAAGTTTTTCAGTCACAGTCAGGAATCCCAGCCTTTTTCTGAGTTGATTAAAAAAACGAAAATCAAATTTCCCGAAACAATTCAGGAAGGAACTTTTGAATTGAAGGCCGAAACTCCTGTTGGAATTTTGGATCCGGCTTTCAATATCGTAAAATGGTATGGCAAAGATTTTCCGGTAATCATTTACCATCACGGAAACAACGAACGGCCTTTCGATTTCAGAAAAAGTGCAAAAAACACGTTTTACCAGATTTTTGTAAACACAAAGGAAGAAATTCAGGCAAATCTGATTGTAGTCAGGGCGCCATCTCATAACAGTTCGCTTAAAGACTATCAGAATAAAATGACTGATTTGGAGAATTTTGCAGCGATGATTTCCACATCGGTAAAATTAAATGAAGCAATAATTTCTCAGTTGCGCAGCGAGGGCTGTGACAAAATTTTAACATCAGGAATCAGTCTGGGCGGTTGGGTAACCAATTTGCACCGAAGTTATTTCAATACTTCCACAGCCTATGTTCCTCTGATGGCCAGTACTTTTTTGGGAGAATTGTTTATTCGAAGCAAATACAAAAAACTTACTGCTAAAAATGCGCTAAAAAACCCTGGTGCATTAAAAAAAGTTCTGAATTTTGATGACGCTTTTAAAAAAGTAACAACGCCTAATGTGTTTCCACTACTCGGAAGATATGATCAGTTTATAGAATACGATGTGCAAAAAGAAAGTTATACCGGGTATCCGGTAGAAGTTATTGAGAAAGGGCATGTAACTGCTGCGATCAGCACCAATGTACTTAGAAACCATGTTATGGGTGTGCTTCAAAATATCTAAAAATTCATAGAAAATTTGGCTTTTTTTTGATTATATGATATTTTTAAAATCTGTTCAAAAAAACCAAGAATGAAACAGAAAAAAACTATTTTCACGCTTATTATTGCCATTATTTTATTGTCGGGAATTGCTGCTGCTGTGGGAATATTTTCATCGGGCGGCCCTGGAAATTTTAATTATGAAACCATTCGCGGCGAAACGGTAACCATTTACGGAAAAGGCCTGTACAAACACATGTCGGCTGACGTGGCCATTCAGGGAATTGCACAAGATGTGGTTACACTTTTCATTGGCATTCCGCTTTTACTGATTGCCCTTTTGAGTTACAGAAATGGTTCGGTAAAAGCGCGTTTTTTGCTGGCCGGATTAATTGGATATTTTTTTGTGACTTACCTGTTTTACACGGCTATGGGCATGTACAACGAGCTTTTTCTGGTTTATATCACGCTTCTGGGATTAACATTTTTTGCCTTGTTTAACCTGCTCGTTTCATTCAAATTGGAAAATATTTCAGAGTATTTTTCAAACCGGGCCCCGGCAAAATTTACCGGCGGTTTTCTGATTTTTAATTCCATCGCCATTGCGCTGATGTGGCTGGGCCGGGTTGTCCCTCCCCTGCTCGATGGTTCAGTTTATCCCATTGATTTGCAACACTACACCACGCTGATTGTACAAGGATTCGATTTAGGCCTTTTACTGCCCATTTCATTTGTGGCCGGTTTGCTGCTTTTCAAAAAGAAGCCAATGGGATTTTTGACGGGCGTTCCATATATCATCTTTCTTTCGGTGTTAATGACTGCGCTCTCCGCAAAAATCATTGCTATGGGATTAAATGGAGTGAACATCATCCCGGCAGTTTTTATTATTCCGGCAATCAATCTGGTTACCATTTTATGCGCCTTGTTGATGGTTAAAAACATAAATGAAAGCAAGATATGACTTCATTCAAACAAAAAATAAAAAAAGAAACCGCGCATATTCTGGGAAACGCAACCTCTCTGAAAAATGAAATATTAACTGAAGAAGAAATTATTCACCTGCCTGCACCAGTTCAAAAGTGGCTGAACGTTTCGGGAGCAGTTGGCAAAGAAAAAGCCCGGACAGTTGCATTAAAACAAAGTTTTTTGATGAAACTGAAACCGGAACAAAAAAAATGGAAACATGCTGTAGCACAACAATTTTTTAATGCCGAAAACCCGGCTTTTATCTGGACGGTTCGTTTGAAAATGGCGCCCTTTGTTTCGGTGCTCGGGCGCGACAAATTTATTGACGGTAAAGGCGAAATGCAAATGACGTTGAACGGACTTCTCAACCTCGGAAAAGAAACCAGCGAAAAAATAGACGAAGGCACATTGCAGCGCTACCTTGGCGAAACCATTTGGTTTCCATCAGGAATGGCAAATCCTCACATTTCATGGGAAGAATTGGACGCACATTCCGCAAATGCAACCATGAATTTCAAGGGAACAACCGGTTCGGGCACTTTTTATTTCAATAAGGAAGGATTTTTTGAAAAATTTATTGCCCTCCGTTATATGGGAAATACGCCCGATGCCAAACGCTACGAATGGGTTATCACAGCACAGAAACATGCTGAATTTAACGGCGTCATCATTCCATCGAAACTGAAAGCAACCTGGATGTTGGAATCCGGTCCGTGGAACTGGGCCAATCTGGAAATTACTGAAATCCAATATAATATTTCCAATGAAAACTTAGATCTACTCTAAAAAACCACAGTTTTTTCCATGAATTGCAATTCCATCTAAATTAAAACTACCAACAGGAAAAAACCAAATGGAATATGGAATAAAGAATGTCGCATTTTTCCAATTTTGATTGGCTCACGGGAAATATTTTTGTCGGGTCAAATCAAAGTCAAATTTTTAAAATTTCAGAAAATGGAAAAACTTATTTCATGGGTGGAAATCCCGGCAGAAAATTTCGAACGTGCAGTAAATTTTTACAACTCCGTTTTTAACCTCGGTTTGAAGGGAATGGATTTCGGTAAAGAAAAAATGGCCTGTTTCCCTTCCGGCGAAGGCGCCATTTCGTTTGCACCTGGTTTTAAACCATCGAAAGACGGCGTGATTGTTAGCCTGAACACTGGAAAAAATCTGGAGGCCACACTCGAAAAAATAGTTAAAAATGGTGGTTCAGTGGTTCAGCCCAAAACAAAAATCGAAGCCGAAGGGCGCGGTTGGTTTGCCCTGTTCACCGATTCCGAAGGCAACCGGATGGGACTTTACGGGGACGAGTAATATCTGATCGCCTTTAAAGTAATTGCTGCTGGTTGAAAAGAGATATTGCCTTTTAACCAGCAGCAATTTTCAATTCAACTTTGCAAAGAACCGATAACAATTCTTTTAAAAGATTAAGCTTTTTAATTTCATCCAATAATAAATTAATTTTGAAAGAAAAATTTATCATGAGTGACTCAGAAATAAATTATTCTGATATTCCTGCAACAGATGTTGAATTTTGGAAGGATGCTGCTGTCATTTATCCACGGAAAAAGGTGTCAGTGCGATTAAAGATTGATGAAGACATCGCATTATGGCTAAAAGAGCTGGGAAATGATTCCGACAACGCTGTCAATAATTTATTGCGATCTTATTTTATTAGTGCAAAACATTTTGCGGAGAAATAATATTTGCAGTAAAAAAAGTTTTAAAGTATGCTTTTCCAAACTGCTGTTTCATCTCCTTCCCTGGCCCCCTTCGTAAAAAAATACTGGGCTTTGGAGAACTGTTTGCCGGCAGGCGAAAAGCACATTCAGCGCATTGTGCCCAGCGGCCTGCCGGAACTCATATTTTACTTTGAACACCGGCCAAAAACCGTTGGAAATAAAAAGTCAATTCCGGAAAACACTTGTATCTCCGGGCAGCAAAAAGGATTTTACGATTTGGAGGTTTCCGGTAAACTTTCCCTTTTTTCCATCTTGTTTCAGCCACACGGGGCATCTCTATTTTTTGACATTCCCGTAAATGAGTTGTTCGCTCAAAATGTACCTTTGAAATTTATTGTAAAAAGTGAAGCTCCAGAGCTGGAATCAAAGCTATCAGCAGCAGAAACGTTTCTGGAAAAAGTTTCGGTTGCTGAAAAATTTTTGTTAAAAAGGCTGGCTAAAAACTACAAACACCACGAATTCAGCAGAATAAATTCCTGTCTTTCGGAAATTAATCGCACGAAAGGACTGGTTTCACCGGAAAGGTTATCGGCACTAACCTGCCTGAGCCGCAAACAGTTTGAACGAAATTTCTCTGCATTTGTGGGAACTTCGCCAAGGCAATTTCTGAAAACAGTCCGATTTCAAAATGCGCTGCACACCAAATTCAATCAGAAATCGGTTTCCCTCACCCAACTTGCCTGCGATTGCGGATACTACGACCAGTCGCACATGATAAACGATTTTAAAAGCCTTTCCGGCTTTACTCCCGGCGAATATTTTGCCTGCTGCGAGCCGTATTCCGATTATTTTGAATAATCAAAAATGAAAGAATTGCCTAATAATAAATGTTTCCCATCTTCGTCAGAAAAAATCAGCGAAAACGACAACAAAACTGAAGCACAAAAGCAAATTTATGTACCACAAATTATTCATTATCATTATTCCTACTATTTATTTGCCCTTAACTACAATCGCTCAGAGAACCCACAAATCCGGCCTTGATTTTAAAGATTCCGTTTTTCCTGAAGAAGAAAAAGATACAGATTTTTATTTTCTGTTCTTCACCCATTTCTCCAGCCACTGGTCCTGTTCCCACAATACATGCAAAATGGATTCGCGCGCTGCGTAACCGTGACTTTCCTTTGGAAGAAAAACCAGCCTTGATGTGGCGCCCAGTCCTTTCAATGCATTGAAATAGCGTTCGCTTTGCAGCGGATAGGTTCCCGAGTTGTTGTCGTCTTCGCCGTGAATGAGCAGCAGCGGGGTTTTCATTTTGTCGGCATGCATAAACGGCGACATGCCATTGTAAACATCCGGCGCTTCCCAGTAAGAACGTTCTTCGCTTTGAAAACCAAAGGGAGTAAGTGTGCGATTGTAAGCGCCACTCCGGGCAATACCGGCTGCGAATAAATCGGAATGTGAAAGCAGGTTGGCCGTCATAAATGCGCCATAAGAGTGTCCGCCCACAGCAACCCGGTTCCGGTCGATGTATCCCATTGCATCAACTGCATCGATGGCTGCTTTACCATTGGCAACCAGTTGTTCGCGGAACGTATCGTTGGGCTCTTCATCGCCTTCTCCAATAATTGGAAATGCAGCATTGTCGAGAATGACATAACCACGCGTTACCCAAAATATGGGCGAACCGTAACTGGGAAATGTAAACTGGTGTGGCGATGAAGTTACCTGGCCAGCACTGGCAGCATCTTTAAATTCACGGGGATAAGCCCACAGCACCATCGGCAGTTTTTCTTTCTTTTCCATGTCATAACCGGCAGGCAGATATAGAGTTGCCGAAAGTTCCACACCATCCTCGCGCTGATAAGTAATCAGCTCTTTATGAACTCCTTCGAGACTTTCAAACGGGTTCGGAAAAAAGGTAATCTGCTGCGGTGCAATCCTTCTTTTGATATTCCGGATAAAATAATTCGGAAAAACATTGCTTGATTCAACGCGGGTTAAAAGTACCCCGATATTGGGATCAATCACTTTTACAATCTGTTCCAGTGTCTCAACGCCATCGGCGCGCCACAGTTCTTTCTCCTCCTTTGTTTTCAGGTCAAATTCCCTGAAAAAGGGTCGCGGACCGTCTTCGGAATGCCCTGTCCCGGTTAAATACAACGTATTTTTATTGATGACGAGTGTATTCTCGCCCCATTCATTTTTATCGGTTAAAAACGAACCGGGATCGTTGTAGTTATCCTGGTAATTGCGATCGAACAAGATTTCGGGTTGCCGGCTCGCATCCGATGGATTAAACAGATAAGTTTTGGTATTTCGCGTGTTCCACCAGCGGTCGAAGGCAATGGCAGTTTGGTCGTTTCCCCATAAAATTCCGGCAAATCGCTGAATGGTTTTCAGCACTGAACTGGGTTGTCCGTTAAACGGCGCCTCCCATTCAAACACCTCGTCGCGGAAATCTGTTTCAACAGCCGGATCGCCTTCGTCCAGCGCTTCAACATAATAAATCGTTGCCGGTTTGTCGTTTCTCCAGTTGATGTTTCGCATTCCCTTTTGAGTTGCCATAAATCCTTTGGGCATTTCTTCCAAAAGCGGTGATTCCAAAAGCACTTTTACTTCATTTCCATTTTTGTCGTAAATAACAGTTTTTGAGGGAAACCGGGAATAGGGAACCAGGTATGAAAACGGTTTTTCGAGTGTAGTAACCAACACAAATTCCCCGTCAGGCGAAATATTTATGCGGGTAATCATGGCGGTTTCTTTCCATTCCGATTTTTCTCCGTTTAAGTTTATTTTGAAAAGGGTGGAACGAACCAGTTGTTCAAAGTTGAACTCATCGGCACGATCCTGAAGTAAATCCTGGTAAGTCCGGTTTTGTGCCATTTCACCTTCGCTCACCGAAACACGCGGACCGGTTGGTACTGCAGTAGATTTATCGATGAGTGGTTCTTTGTCATCCGGCAACATCTTCACCAAAAAGGATTCGCCATTGGGAAACCAAAAGAACGGACGGCCGGTATTGGCATTTAAAACAGGAGCGGTGAGTTTTCTGGCAGTAGCATTGGCCACGTTCAGTATCCAAAGTTCAACACCGTCTGAGGTTGTATGGGTAAATGCCATTTGCGACTGATCCGGCGACCATGAAAAGGAGGAAAGCCGCGGTTCGGAAGGAAGTCCATTCACTGCAATTTCATCTTTTTCGCCTACTCTCATGAGTGTAATGTTGTTGTAGAAGGTAGTTCGGCTACCAATGTTTGTTACCGGGTTAATACGAAGCCCGGCCAGTCGCATTTCGGTTTCCGACAATTCCACAATGGTTTTGTATTTACTGCGATGTAGCAGAACAATATTTTCATTTTCATCGTCAATAAGTACAGCCGGAGTTTGCGGTACATCGGCCAGTTCCAGAATTTCTTTGGGTGGCTTCTGATAAGTAATATCCACTTGAGCGTTAGATATTCCACACGCGATAAAAAATAAAATAATAACAAATGTTAAGTTCTTCATTTACTAAAAATTTTATGCGATAATTATATATTTATTTTTCAATAATCTCTACAAATCTCTACAAATCTCAATAAATTATTCTTTTACACCAACCTTCTCCCAAACGGGGTTAGTGCCAGTGAGACCATTTTAAAATGTTGTTTACCCCAGGGAATCCCAATAATGGTAATAAATAACAGGATTCCAAACAAAAGGTGTGTCAGGGCAATCCAGATTCCGCCTATTATCAGCCATAAAATATTCATAATTGTGGAAAGGCAGCCCGGTGCATAATCCATATATTCGATTTTCTGACCGAAGGGCCATAAGGCCAGGATTCCCAGCTTAAAGGCCTGAATGCCAAAAGGAATTCCAATGATAGTAACACATAATGCCAGCCCGGCTAAGATGTATTCCAGAAATATGGCAAATCCGCCAAAAATCAGCCAAATGATGTTTCCTAATATTTTCATCTTTATCCTAATTGTATTCAGGTAAAAATAGTTTTAATTTCTGAAAACATGTAGATTTTTTTATGTTTGTAACCTTAGAAAACAATTTGGAGGAGAAGAATGGCGAAAAAATTTAAACCGCTGACATCTGTGCTGGTGAAACCTGCCGGACCGGATTGTAACCTGAACTGTACCTATTGTCATTAAAAAAAGCCCCCCGAAACCGGAAGGCTTTGTATATCATTTTCAAATAAAAACTTTGTTTTACTTTGCATAACTAACCACACGGGTTTCGCGGATAACTGTGATTTTTATCTGTCCCGGGTATGTCATTTCGTCCTGAATGCGTTTCGAAATGTCGTAGGAAAGCTGTTCTGCTTCCTGGTCGCTCATTTTGTCGGAACCCACGATAACACGCAACTCGCGGCCGGCCTGTATGGCGTAGGTTTTGGTGACGCCTGGATACGAAAGCGCCAAATCTTCAAGGTCTTTCAATCGTTTGATGTACGATTCCACTACCTCGCGGCGTGCTCCCGGGCGTGCACCTGAAATGGCATCGCAAACCTGAACGATGGGCGCCATCAGTGTTTCCATCTCAACTTCGTCGTGGTGGGCGCCAATGGCATTGCAGATGTCCGGTTTTTCCTTGTATTTTTCAGCCAGTTTCATCCCGTAAACGGCGTGCGGCAATTCCGGTTCGTCGTCGGGCACTTTGCCAATATCGTGTAACAGTCCGGCACGTTTTGCTTTTTTCGGGTTCAGGCCCAGTTCCGAAGCCATAATGGCACACAAATTGGCCACCTCGCGCGAGTGTTGCAACAGGTTTTGTCCGTAAGATGAACGGTATTTCATTTTCCCGATTAACCGAATCAGTTCCGGGTGCAAACCGTGAATTCCCAAATCGATGGCCGTACGTTTTCCAGTTTCAATCACCTCTTCTTCCACCTGCTTTTTCACCTTTTCCACCACCTCTTCGATGCGGGCCGGGTGAATACGTCCGTCGGTAACAAGCTGGTGCAGTGCAAGGCGGGCAATTTCGCGACGCACCGGATCGAAAGCAGAAAGTACGATGGCTTCGGGCGTGTCGTCCACAACAATTTCGACGCCGGTAGCAGCTTCCAGAGCACGGATGTTTCGGCCTTCCCGGCCAATAATCCGGCCTTTAATTTCGTCGCTTTCAATATGGAAGATAGTAACGGCATTCTCTACTGCTGTTTCGGTGGCTACCCGCTGAATGGATTTCACCACAATCTTTTTAGCCTCTTTGTTAGCCGTTTGGCGGGCTTCTTCCATAATTTCGTTGATGTAGGCCACAGCCTCCGATTTGGCTTCATCTTTCAGCGATTCTACCAGTTGGGTTTTGGCTTCTTCAGCCGATAAACCGGAAATTTGTTCCAGTTTTTCCAGGTTCTGACGATGCAGTTTTTCCAACTCTTCGGTCCTGTGCTCTACCCGTTGCAATTGGGTATTCAGGTTTTCCCGAATGACTTCTGTCTCTTTTTTGGTAATTTCAAAATCACGGATGTTTTTTTGCAATTCTTCGCGCCGCTGGTTGATGGTACTTTCGCGCTGGTTCAGCTTATTTTCCAGCTGGGCTATTTTACTGCTTTTTTCTGTTATGAACTTTTCATGTTCAGCTTTTAGTTGCAGAAATTTCTCTTTGGCCTGAAGAATTTTATCCTTTTTAATTACCTCTCCTTCGCTTTTGGCTTCACTGACGATTTTCCGGCTTTTCTTCTTCAAAGCCTTATCCCAGATATAATAAGCCAGAGTTCCGCCCCCCAGAAATCCGGCAGCGAAACCTATCAGTATTTGTATCCAATCCATTGCATTTATTTTAATTATTAACTAATAAAAAACCCGTAATCAATCACTTTGTTTAACCAAAGTAATTCAATACGGGTCTTTGATAAATATGTAACTTTAAATTCTTATACCTTCACCTTTTCTTTCAGAAAGTCTGAAATATCGTCGTTCAAATCTTTCAGTCCATCCATAAAAAGAGACTTGTCTTCGCGTTGCAACAGTTCGGTATGGTTCAGCGCTATTTGAAATGCTGCCATGGCCAGTATATCCTGTGCCTCTTTATTCCGAAACAGCTCACGGTATTTGCCTACCGTTTCATTCACCGTTTTTGCAGCAATCCGGTGTCTCTCTTCATCTTTTCGATCGATGGTAAGCGGGTAAGCCCGTCCCTCAATCCGAATATTTATTCTAAGTTGTTCTTTATTCACCGTTCATTACTTATTGAGCAGTGCGATACATTTATCAATTTCCCGTACTAAAGTATTTATTCTTTTTTTTGCCTCACCGTCCATGTCTTTTCCGGCAAGTATCCGGTTGGCAATTTTCAATTTTTCATTTTTCTGATCCAAAACCGTTTTTTCCTGTTCGAGCCGGGCAATTTCCTGTGTCAAAACAGACACTTTGCCTTCAAGTGCTTTTATTTCAGCCTTCCGGTTTTCATATTCCTGAAACAGCCCATGCACCTTAGCTCTCAATTCATTCAGAAGCAAACGATCTTCGTCGGTCATTTTTACTGCAATTCGTGCACAAAGTTAATATTTTTACCCTATTAAGAAAGGGTTTGTAAAATTATGCAAAAAATAATGCCAGTTGTACCCTGAGTTATGAATCTGATTTTTTTAAATTTGCCTGCTTTAGAAAAATTTAAATGAAGTATTTCTCAATAATTTTCCTCATTCTATTTACGTTTTCCGTATTCGGACAAACAAATGAATATACCAGTCCGGTTAAAATTCCCATTTTTTTAAGCGGCAGTTTTGCCGAACTGCGCAGCAATCACTTCCACTCGGGAATCGATATAAAAACACAGGGAGTTACCGGAGTTCCGGTGTATTCGGTTGCCGACGGTTATATATCACGAATTTTTGTTTCACCATCAGGTTACGGACTGGCGTTATATATCAATCACCCCAATGGAACCACTTCGGTTTACGGGCATTTGGAAAGTTTTCGCGACGATATTGCCCGGTATGTAAAAAATATTCAATACGAGCGGAAGTCGTTCAGGGTCGATTTGCAAGTGCCCAAAGAACATTTTCCTTTAAAACAGGGCGAATTTATAGGCCGAAGTGGAAACAGCGGCAGTTCGGGCGGGCCTCATCTCCATTTCGAAATCAGGGACACCCAAACCGAAGAACCGCTGAATCCGCTGCACTATCCTTTCCCAATTAAAGACAGCACCCCACCCCGTATTTATTCGCTGATGATTACTTCGTTGAATGAATACGGCCATGTGGATTTTCAGGCAGAAAAGAAAACGTTTCCGGTTGTTTTTACTGACGGTAAATACCAGATTCAGAACAATGCAATTATTCCCGTTTACGGAATGGTTGGTTTTGCCATACAAGCCAACGATTTTTTTGACGGTTCGAACAACCGCTGCGGGGTCTATTCCATCCGTATGTTCTGGGACGGTGAATTGTACTATTCATTTAAAATGGACCGATTTTCCTTTCCTGAAGGCCGGTATATAAACAGCCATACTGATTACGAGGAATTTATTCATACCAAACGCCGGTTTCACAAAACATGGATTGACCCCGGAAACCGGCTGCGAATTTACGATTATGTGCGTAATAACGGACAGCTCCGGATAACCGATGGGAACATTCACCTGGTGCGGATCGAACTCAAAGATTTGCATGGCAATACTTCCATCCTCGATTTCAGGGTAGAAAGCAAGGCAGGACAGGTTGAACGGACAAAAACTCCTTTCAGTCAATTGCTGAAATATGAACAGGCCAACCGGTTCAGGGAAGAAAACATTCGCATTGATTTTCCTGAGAAAACGTTTTACGACGATGTTGAATTCAAGTGGAATCAAAAACCCGCATCGGAAAAATTTCTTTCGGATATTCATGTGGTTCACCGGAATACCGTTCCCCTGCACAGCAGCGCCCGGCTTTCCATAAAAACCGAAAAACTGGAAAAACGACTTCAGGAAAAAGCGCTTCTGATAACGGTGGATACATTAACCCAAAAAAATTCAGCAGCCGGCGGGCATTACGACAATGGATGGGTTACCGGTGATATCCGTTCGTTCGGAAATTATGCCGTGGCGCTGGATACAGTTCCACCGCGCATTGTGCCGCTCAGCATCCGGGATAAATCAGCACTAACCGAATCTTCACGTATCCGGTTTCGCATTTCCGACGACTTGTCGGGCATTAACAAAATTACCGGAACATTTGACGGAAAATGGGCGCTGTTTGAGTACGATGCCAAAACCGATATGATAACGCACTATTTTGATGCCGAACGGTTTGAACTGGGGAAACGCCATGATTTTGTTTTAAAAGTGACCGACAACAAAGGAAATGAAAGCACTTATGAAGCCTCCTTCTGGAAATAAATGGCTGGTAGTGGGCGCCATGTCGGGGACATCGCTCGACGGACTCGATTTGGCAGCGGTGGAATTCCGGCGGTCTGAAAACCGGTGGAATTTTTCCATTATGGCAGCCGAAACTGTGAAATATTCCAACGAATGGGAAGAAAAACTGCGAACTGCACCTGAACTGCCGGGAGAAAAACTGATTGAATTGCATAACGTTTACGGAAAGTTTACCGGGCAGAAAATCAACCGGTTCATAAAAAATCACCGGCTTTTGCCCGATTTGATTGCCTCGCACGGCCACACCGTTTTTCACCAGCCGGAAAAAGGATTTACGTTTCAGGCCGGAAACGGCGCCTGCATTGCTGCCGAAACCGGAATTACCACGGTGGCCGATTTCCGCTCCGGCGATGTGGCATTGGGCGGACAGGGAGCGCCACTGGTACCTGTTGGCGACCGGCTGCTTTTTTCCGAATACGAATCGTGCCTGAATTTGGGCGGATTTGCCAATATTTCGTTTGAGAAAACCAAAAAACGAATCGCCTTCGATATTTGCCCGGTAAATTTTATTCTGAACGATTTGGCCCGGAAACTGGGAAAACCTTATGACGAAAACGGTGAACTGGGACGGCATGGAACAATCGACAACCAATTGCTTGAAAAGCTGAACCAACTGGAGTTTTATGCTCAAAACCCACCAAAATCGCTGGGAAAGGAGTGGATGGACCGCCATTTCTTTCCGGTTACCGAACCATCGAATATTTCTATTCATGATAAATTAAGAACAGCTTACGAACATATAGCCATTCAAATTGCAAAAGCCACACCCGTAACCGGAAAAATGCTGGTCACCGGCGGCGGCGCTTTCAACTCATTTTTGATGGAACGGTTCAAACAACAACTGAAATGTGAGATTGTCATCCCTTCATCTGAAATCATTAATTACAAAGAAGCGCTGGTTTTTGCATTTCTGGGATTGTTGCGGCATTTGGGTGAAGTTAATTGTTATGCGTCGGTTACGGGTGCAAGGAGGGACAGCAGTGCGGGGGTGATTTTTCCGGGTGACATGGATTAAATCCACGCATTATTACATGATTGTATTGGATAAAATTCCGGAAACCAACGCCCCGTAAACCCGACCAATATCATATTTCAATTCCGCAAATTCCCTTATTTTCACCCCAAACAAGAAACCAGAAGAAATGAGCTACAATCCGGCAAAAAAAGTTTACGAACTAAAACAATTCGGCGAATTCGGGGGTGTAAATCCATCTGTTACCGATTCTTCCACCTTTACTTTTCTGAAAGGCGAAACCATGGAAGAAACCTTTCTGGGGCACATGGAAGGATGTTTTTTATATTCACGCCACTGGAATCCAAGCAACAAGTACCTGGCCGATGCACTGGCTGCACTTGAAAACACCGAATCGGCCTGGGTAACGGCCTCGGGTATGGCAGCCATTACCTGCGCGCTGTTGCAAGTTTGTAAATCGGGCGACCACATTGTAACCAGCGTGACCACCTACGGCGGAACTTTTGCTTTTTTGAAAAACTGGCTTCCGCGATACAATATCGATGTTACGTTTGTGGACATTACTAACCTTGAACAGGTAAAAGCCGCCATGCAACCCAACACCAAAGTGATTTACACCGAGAGCGTTACCAATCCGCTGCTGCAGGTATCCGATATGCCGGAACTGGCAAAAATAGCGCATGAACACGGCGCACAACTGATGGTGGACAATACATTTACGCCCATGATAATGACACCTGCCATTTTGGGGGCCGACATCGTGGTTTACAGCATGACCAAATTCATCAACGGCAAAAACGACTGCGTGGCCGGAGCCATTTGTGCGTCGGAAGAGTTTATCAACGATTTGTCGAATGTAAACGACGGTACGGCCATGCTGCTGGGCCCGGTGCTCGATTCACTGCGTTCCTCCTCCATCCTGAAAAACCTTCACACCTTGCATTTACGCATGAAACAGCACAGCCGTAATGCACAGTTTCTCGCTGAAAACCTGAGCAAAGCAGGTTTAAAACTGATTTACCCCGGGTTAAAAAACCACCCGCAGCACGAACTGCACAAAAAGCTGATGAACGAGGAGTATGGGTTTGGCGGCATGCTGGCCCTCGATTTGAAAACCCACAAAAAAGCCAACCGTTTTATGCGAAAAATGCAGGATGCCGGCGTGGGTTACCTGGCCGTAAGTTTAGGGTATTTCAAAACGCTTTTCAGTTGCTCGGGGCACAGCACATCTTCGGAGGTTCCACTTGAAATACAGAAACAGATGGGCCTTTCCGACGGGCTGGTGCGCTTTTCAGTTGGACTCGACGAAAACATGGAGGAGATTTTGGAAAAAATAAAAAAGTGTTTGTAAAATTGCGTAAAAACAAAAATCAGCTTCAGATATTTTGAAATAATTATATTTGCCCTTTCCATAAAAAAATTGATTTAGAATGAGAAAAGCAACATTTACCACCGGAATACTGGCTATTGTATTCCTCTTAGCGAATTATCAGATTTCAAATGGTTGTACCAACTTTTTGGTAACCCGCGGAGCCTCGGTTGACGGATCTACCATGGTCACTTACGCAGCCGACTCGCACAGTTTGTATGGCGAACTCTATTTCCAACCTGCGCAGGATCACCCCGAGGGTGCCATGCGCGACATTTATGAATGGGACACCGGCAAATACCTGGGACAGATTCCGCAGCCACGTCGAACATACAGCGTGGTTGGTAATATGAATGAATTCCAGTTGGCCATTGGCGAAACCACTTATGGCGGCAGGGAAGAACTTTCCAGTCAGGAAGGCGCCATTATGGACTACGGCAGTCTGATTTACGTGACACTGCAACGCGCCAAAACCGCCCGCGAAGCTATTGAAGTAATGGCCGATTTGGTTGAAAAATACGGATATTACAGCTCGGGCGAATCCTTTTCCATTGCCGACCCCAACGAAGTGTGGATTATGGAACTGATTGGCAAAGGTGAAGGCGAAAAAGGTGCCGTTTGGGTAGCGTTAAAAATTCCCGACGGATACATCAGCGGACATGCCAACCAGGCGCGCATTACCACATTCCCGAAAAATGATCCGGAAAACTGCCTGTATTCACCCGACGTTATTTCCTTTGCCCGCAAAAAAGGCTGGTATGAGGGAAGCGATGCCGAATTTAGTTTTTCAGATGTGTATGCACCGGTTGATTTTGGAGGCGCCCGCTTTTGCGAAGCCCGCGTATGGTCAGGGTTTAACAAGGTAGCATCAGGGATGGAACAATATGTGGATTATGCCAAAGGACTCATCAAATATGACGATTCCAACAATTTTGCCACTAACCGCATGCCCCTGTGGATTAAACCCGACAAAAAGCTGAGCGTGCGCGATGTGCAAAACATGATGCGCGACCACTACCAGGGAACCGACCTGGATATGACACAGGACGTGGGCGCCGGTCCGTTTGCCTTGCCCTACCGTTTTGGACGCCTCACCTGGGAAGTGGATTCGGTGAAATACTGCAACGAAAGGCCGATTTCCACCCGGCAAACCGGATTTTCATTTGTCAGCCAAAGTCGCAACTGGCTGCCCGATCCCATTGGCGGAATTCTCTGGTTTGGTGTGGATGATACTTACGTTACCTGCTATGTGCCCATGTATTGCGGCATTACCGAAATTCCCGAAAGTTTCGCCGAAGGAAACGGCGACCTGCTCACTTACAGTCCAACTTCAGCCTTCTGGACTTTCAACAAAGTTTCAAACTTTGCCTACCTGCGTTACAGCGATATGATTCAGGACATTCAGAAAGTGCAAAAAGAACTGGAAGACAATTTTGAACGGTTTGTGCCACTCATCGACCAGGCAGCAAAAGAAATTTACAAAGACTACGGACCTGACGAAGCCCGGCGATTCCTGAATATTTATTCGGTTAATGAAGCCAATCATGTTACCGCCCGCTGGGAAAAACTCTGGCAATACCTGCTGATTAAATACCTGGATGGAAACATTAAACGGGAAAAAGATGGCCAGTTTGAACGCACAGAAACAGGAATGCCACCCTACCCCATCTTCCCGGAATATCCGGAGTGGTGGTACAGGGTAATTATTGAAAACACCGGCGACCATTTTAAAGTGGTAGAATAAATTTTTGGTTATTTGGCTTTAAATGAAGTATCTTTCATTTGCCTTGTAAAAAAAAGTATTATTTTTGCGCCGGTTTTTAAGCAATCTCTTGTCCGCCGGGTGGCGGATTACATTGCCAACATTAATTAAATAATTTCAGCGATGGATTTAATAAAATTTGTAGAAAACGAGTTCAGGGTAGAAAAGGAACACCCCGGTTTCTCTGCCGGTGATACAGTTACCGTGAGTTACATGATTCGGGAAGGAAATAAAGAACGTATTCAGAATTTCCGTGGTGTAGTGCTTCAGTTAAGCGGAAAAGGAAATACAAAAACGTTTACAGTTCGCAAAATATCGGGCAACGTTGGTGTGGAAAGAATTTTCCCGCTTTATTCACCGTTTATCGAAAGCATTGAAGTGAACAAAAAAGGTAAAGTACGGCGCAAAAGGTTGTTTTACCTGCGTGGCCTCACCGGTAAAAAAGCCCGTATTAAAGAAAAAAGATTCTAAAAAACAGGCAATTGCATACAAAAGGTCTTCGAAAGAAGGCCTTTTTTTGTGGAAAAGACTGCAAAAAATAACCAGAGGGAAATAACACTTATCATCCGATGCAAAATGCCCTTCAAAGAAACCCTGAGTACATTTATTTATCTCCAAACAAGAGGTGGAATGTAGATTTCTTGTTCAAAATTGAATATTTGGATACTTACACTATCCCGCAGTAAAATAATCATCGGTTCGCAGATTAAAAATTCCCCAAAGAACTTTTTCCCCAAAACAGCAATAAAATCAAGCATTCTGATTATTTTTACCTCCTAAAAAAACATTGTATGCTTATTCTAAATAAATATCTTGAACTTGAAGAGATTAAGGAGATAAGACAATTTTTTGTTGACGCCGGCACACCAAAAGAATACCTGAAGAACGAGTTTTTTATGCAGCAGGGGCAAAAACACGACTATGCCGGGTACATTCAGAAAGGCGGGTTCAGGTATTTAGGATATACCTCCGCCGGGAAAGAACAAATTGTGGGGTACAGTTTTGAAAATGATTTTGTTGTCGATTACGGTTCATTCCAAATACAGAAACCGGCTGTTATCGGCGGGCAGGCTATAAAAAACAGCACTGTGCTTACGCTTTCCCACAAAGAAATCAACACTTTTTACAACAAATATCCGGCATTTAGTTTCCGGAGCAAAATCGCCGAAACACTGTTGGAGGATATCTATAGCCGAATGCTTTCGTTGTATTGCGATTCGCCGGAAGAACGTTACACAAAACTTATTGACCGTTATCCTGATATTTTAAACTTAGTGAATTTAAAAGAAATTGCATCGTTGATAAAAATTGCTCCTGAAACCCTAAGCAGGATACGAAAAAAACTATCGTTAGTTAAGAATCCTTGACTTGGATCAAGGATTATGAAATTTTGTGCCACTATCTTTGCTTCTTTAAAAACCAGATTGCCATGAAAACAAGAAGCTTTTTAAAAGTAATTCTTAATTCTTTTTTCACCGTCTGTTTCATTTCGTGTAATAAGTATGGCGAAGAGCTTGTCCCCGTCACATCCGAGACAACGTTTAATGTTACTTTTAAATATGCATACAAGGGAACAGATACAAACAGCGGTCAGGTATTGTTTGACGTTGATTATTGCGTGGGTGACATGGATATACTTATTTTTATCGCTTTTAAGGACATTCAAATTCCCCTCGGGTTTGACGATATCCACGGAACTTGGAGTTGGGATGTTGTCTCAACATTTTTCGAACCCCTGTCCCGCAACTACGAAGAAGCAGCCACGCAGATCCCCAACGGCTATGTTCATTATGCGACTGCTGAATTCGAAGTGTCGGCAACCGACGGGGCTAATAAACCAATGCTGATGGTTTTGAAAAAAATGACAACCGACCTTATTTTCGAATTTGCCGATGCCGATAAAGTTCCCGATAGCGGCGATTATAGCTTAATCGTGGGGGTAGAAAACATCCCTTCTGCATTTTTTATTGCTACAGGCAAAACGCTTACAAAGAAAGAAGCACAGGAAAGAGAATTGTACCTGTATTCGGGCGAACGGACTATAATGGTGCCGGCAACTGATGGTAGAAGCGCTGTAGTAACAACTTTTCACACCTTGTCAAACGACAACATACCTACAGCTGACCGGGGTAAATACTGGTTCGAGTTTAAAGAAAATTTTAACGGTGGAAAACAGCTTAACGCAACATCGGAAAATCTGTCCGGTTTTTCTCCTGATTATTCCTCTTCAATGTACATTTATGGTTTGTATGACAAAGAACAGCCCGCTATTAGTACGAAAAAGAAGAAAGTATATTGAATCAAAAAACAATAAGATTATGAAAAAAAGATTATTTATTATCAGTCTGAGTCTAATTTTGTTAATTGCAATGATTGGTTGTAATAAATCCGATGACACAGAACCTTTAATAGGGGGGGATAAAGCTCCTACAGTAGCAAAATCGGATTTGCAGTATATTGGTTGGACTGTTCCATTTTCAATTCAGGAAATGCAGAATGACCCTCCAATTTTTACTCCTATTTACATTTTAGGTCTCACGCCTTATGCCAGACCTTTCTCCTTTAGCGAAAATGTTCTGAATAATGCATTATATTATTTAGCGTCAGACGGACGTAAAATACATGACACGTATGGGACTAAGTTCCTGAAACTTCTGAAAGAATCCCAACGGGATGATATTCCGGTAAGAGTGTATTTGTTACCTGAAACAAATGAAATCTGGTGGGTAGAAGAAGCTACAGAAGAAGAAATAAAAAAATATGAAGAAGCTAAAATACCTCCGGCAAACGCATAAAAGCATAAATGGCAGGAAACAACTCCGAATTTAATATATGCGCCAACCGTTCTGAAAAAACAAATAAGTATAAAACAGACTACCCGAATGTGGAGCAGGTATATACTTCGCAGGTAACAGGAAGTATAACAGTCGAGTTGAGGTTAAAACAGCATCGGATAGAAATCGGATTTTTCACTGCTCATGTTTTCAATCAAAACAAGCATAAAAAGGAAACGAATTTTCTGGTGGAAAGAGAAGAAAAAAACAGAGAAGAAAAATAGAATTAAGCTGGTAACCGGGCAGATGAAATGGCCATATCTGCCCTGTAATCTATAGATTTATTGGGCAGGTGAACCAAAGTCACCAGCCCAGAAGAATCAGTTTTTCAATAATTCCTGAGCTGTTTTTAAGGTAGTGTCGGTGAGGTTTTCACCACCAACCATTTTGGCCAGCTCTTCCACCCGCTCGCTTTCGCCCAGTTGCCTGATGGAAGTAAACGTTTTCCCGTTTTCCTCGTACTTGTAAACCAGAAAATGTGCATTGCCTTTGGCGGCAACCTGCGGCAGATGGGTGATGTTTACTATCTGAGTAGTAGTTGAAAAATCTTTCAGGATATTTCCCATTTTCAGGGCAATTTCGCCGGAAACACCGGAATCGATTTCATCGAAAACAATGGTAGGTAAAGCTCTGGAGGTACGCAACAGGTTTTTTATAGCCAGCATTAACCGCGACATTTCACCTCCCGAGGCCATTTTTGAAATTTCTGCTGGCGCAATGTCCACATTGGCACTGAATAAAAACGAAACCGCATCTTTACCATTTGGAGAAAAAACGGGCAATGCTTCGTGCACCACTTCCAGTCTCGACTTGGGCATTCCCAACTGCCGCAAATCACCCAGTACCGTTTTTTCAATTTTGCCGAATGATTTTTTGCGTGCCGTACGTAATTCCAATGCTTTGTCTTCAAGCTTCGTCCGTTGTTTCTCCAGGTCTGCCTTCATCGAACGGATTTCATCATCGTAACCGGTAACCTGATTGATTTTTTTGTCGAAGGAATTTTTCAGTTGAATGAGTTCCTGCACCGTATTTACATGATGTTTTTGCTGAAGGCTGTAAATCAGGTTCAAACGGTCGTTTACCAGTTCAATCCGGGCAGGATTGTGTTCAACCGTTTCCGCCAGCCGTTCTGTTTCGTCCAGAATATCTTTCAGTTCCAGCAAACTGCTTTGCAGCCTTTGGGCCAAAGCAGGAACTTCAGAAATGTAATTTTGAATGCTTTCCAGCTTTTTATGGCTTTCTTTTATTTGCTGAACAACTGAAAACCGCTCATCGTCAAGGAATTGCTGGACCTCGGAAAAAGCGCTTTTAATTTCTTCTGCATGGGTAAGCTGTTCCAGTTCAGATTCCAGTTCTTCCTGTTCATTTTCCTGCAACATGGCCTCATCGAGCTGGTTAAACTGAAATTGCCAGTAATCCAGATCGGCACGCTCCTTTTCATTTTTCTCAATCAGCGTATCCAGATTTTTTTTCAAAGAATTGAAATGCTGATACAACCCGCAGTATTCCGAAAGAATTTTTCCGGTTCCGGCTACCGTATCTACCAGGTTCAACTGGAATTTCCGGTTTCCAGGTTCGAGGTTTTGGTGTTGCGAGTGAATATCGATAAGTTGCAGGCCCAGTTCCCTCATTGTTTTCAGGTTCACCGGGGTATCGTTGATAAATGCCCGCGACTTTCCGGATGGTGTAATTTCGCGGCGCAAAATGGTCAGCTTATCATAGTCAAGGTCATTCTCGTCGAAAAAGGGCTGAAGTTCATAATTCTCTACATCAAAAATTCCTTCCACTATGCACTTCTCATCCTGGTTTTTCAATACAGAAAGGTCGGCGCGATTTCCAAGAATCAGACCCAAAGCACCCAAAATAATGGATTTTCCGGCACCGGTTTCTCCGGTAACTGAATTTAAACCGGAATGAAATTCCACTTCCAGAGTGCTAATCAGTGCATAATTGGAAACAGCCAGTTTGGTCAGCATAAAAATTTAAGATTATAAACCTTCGCTTTCAGCAATTCTTTTGTATTTGCTCCCGTTAGAGGGATCCACTTCGTTTAAAATGGCAACTACACGGTTGCGCTCGTCGGGAAATGATTGAGAAAAAACATTTACAATTTCATCGGATTTGGCATCGAAAAACATTTGAAGAATGTAAACCGAGGGTCGGCGCCGAAATACGGCCTGAATATCACGAAGTGATGTGGCAATGTTCGCTCTCCCCTCCTCCGGTTTATCAGACATCATGTCAAGCCCCTGCCTGTGGTAAGTGTACATACATTTCCTGAAGTCGGAATATGACTTATTCATAACATTTTCGATAAGCCAGTAGCGGTTACGCTCGCTTTCAAAGGCTTTCCAGCCTTTTTCACGGGCATTCTGCGAATTATTCACAATGGCCTGGGCTTTCTCAAAAAATGGTGTTCCACCCTCGGGTGAAAAAGTATCGTAATCGAAACCGAGAATTATGTAGGCATAAAAAGCAAGAATGTTGGTGAGGTTTTCACGGTTTGAAGTTTCGTTGAATTCCAGTGGCTGAAACTCCACATACCGGCAGTGGAAATCATTATCCTTGATATTCAGCACGGTAGTTTCATAACTTGAGCCAAAAACCGGTCGGGTGAGCTGCACCTGAATGGAGCCCCTGAATTCGTCAGAAGAAATTTGCTCCGTAAGGCGAATAAGAATATTGCACCTGATTTTCTCGTCGTAGGTATAAACATGTTCTGTCCATTTCCGGTTATTCATAAACTCGTAAATATCGGCCTGCATGGTTCTGAAAAGCTGCCGGTTGGCCCCCTGAATCTGCTGAGCCGAAACAGTAACATTGCAGCGCAATTCTTGTGCCGGCAGGGTGGACGCCATAAACAAGGCTATCAGTATAAAAATTAATTTCTTCATAAATACCTCCTTCTGACAGGTAAAATTATAAAATTTTGCCGGGACTAAAAATCCGGCTACTGAAGAAGCGAAAACATTTTAGCAACAATGTCAGCCGCAACTTCTTTCTTAGATTTTAACTCAAAAGCCTGTTTTTTATTGCCTCTTTCAATGATGGTAATCTTATTGGTATCCACACCGAATCCGGCGCCGGCATCATTCAGTGAATTCATCACAATGAAATCGAGATTCTTTTTATTCAGCTTTTTTTTGGCATTTTCGAGCTCATCGGTCGTTTCAAGTGCAAAACCGATTAAAATCTGGTTCGCTTTTTTTTGGGAACCAAGCGCTGCCGCAATATCCTGAGTAGGTTTCAGCTCCATGTTCCAGTTCTCTTTTCCGCGTTTGGTTTTTTGGGCCGCCGGGTTTGCAGGTGTAAAATCAGCCACTGCGGCGGTCATAACAGCTCCGTCACACTCGGGGAAATACTGCACACAGGCTTTGTGCATTTCTTCGGCAGATTCAACACGAATAACTTTAATACCCTCTTTCCGGATTGAAACAGCAACCGGGCCTGAAACCAGAATTACTTCTGCTCCCTGCTCTGCCAGTTCTTCGGCAATGGCGTATCCCATCTTGCCTGAAGAATAATTTCCGATAAACCGAACGGGATCAATTTTTTCGTAAGTGGGGCCTGCCGAAACCAAAAATTTTCTGTTCAGCAGTTTTTTTTTTGGCTGAAAAATTCAACCAGGCTGTTCAGGATGTGTTGTGGTTCCTCCATCCGCCCTTTTCCTTCAAGCCCGCTGGCAAGTTCACCCACTGCCGGATCGAGAATAATATTTCCAAACTCCTTCAGGATGGATATATTTCGCTGGGTTGAAGGATGAACAAACATGTCCAAATCCATTGCAGGGGCAATAAAGACCGGACATTTTGCCGAAAGGTAGGTGGTTACCAGCATATTGTCGGCAATGCCGTTGGCCATTTTACCCAGAGTGGCGGCTGTAGCAGGGGCAATCAGCATGGCATCGGCCCAAAGGCCAAGGTCAACATGGCTGTTCCATGTTCCGTCAGCAGAACCAAAAAATTCACTCACAACCGGCTTTCCCGACAAGGCAGAGAGTGTAACCGGAGTGATAAATTCTTTTCCTGCAGGCGTAATAACCACTTGTACTTCGGCGCCTTCCTTCACGAGTAACCGTAAAAGAAAAGCTGCCTTGTAGGCAGCAATGCTTCCGGTAATTCCCAGTATTATTTTTTTACCCTGCAGTTTCATGCGTTTTTTAAAAAACGTCTAATTCTGTTTGCTTTCGCGGGCAGGATTACGGTGATAAATCTGGCCTTCTTCCAATTCCTGAAAAGCAATTAACGTTGGTTTCGGGAGGCGTTCGTAAAATTTCGAAATCTCAATTTGTTCCCGGTTTTCAAAAATCTCTTCCAGGTTGTCGGTGTAAGATGCAAACTCCTGCAATTTTTGATTCAGCTCTTCTTTCAATTCCGAAGAAATCTGATTGGCTCTTTTACCCAAAATCATTACTGTTTCGTAAATATTCCCTGTTTCCTTCGACAAAACGTCGAGGTTGCGGGGCATTGTTGTTTGGGCTGCTTTTGTTTTTTTATAATCCATTTTCTAATTAATATTTGTTTCTTGTTGTTCGTCGTAATTCAATAAATCAGCTACCGTTTCATAAAACCGGTCCACTTCTCTTCTGTACTGGCTTTCAGGAAATTCATCAACAAATGTAAAATATTCGTCGAGCGTACTGGAGAGCCGTTCCTGTTTTTTGTCTTCCACGCTGTTCACTGCCAGCAGGTATTTCGATTTTAGCAACATGTACATTAATTCCTCACGGTACTCACTATCCGGATATTCTTTTAGACTGTTGACAAGCGCTACTACTGCTGCCTTGTAATTTCCAAAGTCGTAATAAAGACGGGCATTCAGGTACGATTTATAAACCAGTTTCGACCTCAGCTCGTCGATTAACCGGTTGGCCTCATCCACCCTGTCGCTATATGGATAAAGGTTGTTGTACAGCTGCAGCGATTCTATGGCTTCCTGTGTAACTGTTTGGTCGAGCCGTGGCTTGGGCGAAAGCAGGTAGTTGCAGTAACCAACCATAAACTGTGCTTCCTCGGCATATTCGCTGCCGGGAAACTCCCTCAGCAACGACTTGAAATAATGGGTAGCCATCAGATAATCCTTCTGCCCCATCATGCTTTTGGCATAATAGTAATAAATCTGATCGGCACGGCTTGTTCCCCGGTAAATATTCACCAGCTCCTGAAAGAGGGCACCAGCTCTTACAAATTCTCCGTCTTCATAATACTCGATGGCTTTCTTGTATTTGAACTCGTAGTCGGTACTTTTCAGTATTTTATTGTATTCGCCACAAGCCGAAATAAACATTATGACGATTAACCCAATGGCAAAATTTCTCTTTTTCATAAACATGGCGCAAAAATAACCTTTTTTTATATTCCCGTGAACTCAATTAGATGAATTTAACACATTTGCCAAAGTTTTAAAAAAGTTTACATTTGCAGTCTTAATATTTAAACTTTCAAGACGTGGATATATTTCAAAAATTCAGAACGAATCAGGGAGATATCGGCAAGCACATGACAAGGGCACATGGCTATTTTACCTTTCCAAAACTGGAAGGTGAAATTAGTGCACGTATGAAATTCAGGGGGAAAGAAGTTCTTACCTGGAGTTTAAACAATTACCTGGGCCTTGCAAACCACCCCGAAGTACGAAAGGCTGATGCCGAAGCGGCTGCACAGTATGGAATGGCTTATCCGATGGGAGCGCGCATGATGTCGGGTCAAACGACAAAACATGAGCAACTGGAAAGAGAACTGGCAGCTTTTGTTGGCAAACAGGATGCTTTTCTGCTGAACTACGGTTACCAGGGAATGGTTTCAATTATCGATGCTGTTTGCGGGCGGAACGACGTGATTGTTTACGATTCGGAATCGCATGCCTGTATTCTCGACGGGGTTCGGCTGCACATGGGAAAACGTTTTGTTTATCCTCACAACAACATAGAAAACCTGAGGAAGCAACTGGAACGGGCTACCAAACTGGCGCAGAAGCAGGGTGGCGGCATACTGGTAATTACCGAAGGTGTGTTTGGCATGGCCGGCGACCTGGGCAAGCTCGACGAAATTGCCAAACTGAAAGAAGAATTCCAGTTCAGGCTGCTGGTTGACGATGCACATGGTTTTGGGACCATGGGTAAAACCGGCGCCGGCGTACCTGAACATTTTGGTGTTTCAGACCAGGTTGACCTGCATTTTGGAACGTTTGCCAAATCGATGGCCGGAATTGGCGGCTTTATTGCCGGCGACACCGATGTTTGTTATTATTTACGTTACAATATGCGTTCGCAAACATTTGCCAAATCATTGCCAATGCCAATGGTACTGGGAGCTTTGAAACGACTTGATATGTTGCGTTCAATGCCGGAACTGAGAGAAAAACTCTGGTCAGTTGCACTGACACTGCAAAAAGGATTGAAAGATGCCGGTTTCGATATTGGCAAAACCAATTCTCCGGTTACACCTGTTTATATGAAGGGAGGAGTTGAAGAAGCTACCAACCTGGTGTACGATCTTCGTGAAAACTATTCTGTTTTCTGCTCTCTGGTTGCTTATCCCGTTATTCCAAAGGGTGAACTCATGCTAAGACTCATCCCTACGGCTGTGCATTCACTTGACGATGTGAAATATACATTGAATGCCTTTAAGGAAGTACGATCAAAACTGGAAGAAGGAAAATACTCCAGGACCGAATTTGCAAAAGTGGAAGTAGATATGTAGGAAAAGTTGGAAGACGGAAGAGGGAAGTCGGAAGACAGATAGTGGAAGACAAATTACCAAGTGGTCAAATGAATAAAAAAAGCAGGGGTTGTCCCTGCTTTTTTTATGTGGAATTTTGAAATTACGAATTCTTTTCAGAAAGATACCTTTCGGCATCGATGGCTGCCATACACCCCGAACCTGCAGCAGTAACAGCCTGCCGGTAAATGGAATCCTGTACGTCGCCACAGGCAAATACACCAGGAATTGTGGTTTTTGATGTACCCGGAATGGTTTTGATGTACCCAACAGTATCGGTTTCCAGAAAATCCTTAAAAATATCGGAATTGGGTTTGTGCCCAATGGCCAGGAAGAATCCATCAATTTTAATTTTCACTTCCTCCTCGCCTTCTTCACCTTTGTTTTTTACCAGCGTAGCACCTTCTACCACACCGTTATCGCCAAACAAACCTTTGGTCTGGTGCTTCCACAAAATTTCAATGTTCTTTGTATTTTTTACACGGTCGGCCATAACTCTGGACGCTCTTAAAACATCGCGACGCACAATCAGATAAACTTTATTGCACAATCCTGCCAGGTACATGGCTTCCTCGGCAGCGGTATCACCACCGCCCACAACTGCCACATCTTTTCCCCGGTAAAAAAATCCGTCGCAGGTAGCACAAGCAGAAACGCCACCGCCGGCGTATTTTTTTTCATCTTCAAGCCCCAGGTATTTTGCTGTGGCTCCGGTAGCAATAATCACCGATTCGGCTTCAATCAGCTTTTTATCGTCAATCCACACTTTGTGAATGTCGCCAGAAAAATCGGCTTTAGTAGCCATCCCCCAACGTACATCTGTTCCGAAACGTTCTGCCTGTTTTTTGAAATCTTCCATCATTACCGGTCCGGTAACGCCTTCCGGATAACCAGGATAGTTCTCTACTTCGGTAGTGGTAGTCAGCTGACCGCCGGGTTGCAATCCTTCATACATTACAGGGTTCAGATTTGCACGGGCTGCATAAACAGCGGCTGTATAACCTGCCGGGCCGGACCCGACTATCAAACATTTTACCCGCTCAACGTCAACAGGTTCGGCTGAGCTTGTTTCTTTCTTTTCGTTAATATCAAGTGGTTTAAACATATCAGTATTTTTTTTGATTTGCAAAAGTACAAAAGTTCAGGTTTCAGGCGCAATATTTTCCATCAATAAAAATGAAGCGTGTATAGAGCAAAACTATAAATGATTTAAAAATATTCGTTCAATTTCAGGAAAAAGTTTTGCAGAACAAAATTCATCTGTTACTTTTGCAGACACAATTTTTCGGGGTGTGGCGCCCGCCTGAACGATTCATTCTGGCAGGCAGTTTGGGTAGCGCACCCAAAGAAGAATTTTAAAAAGAACAAAACGGGGTGTGGCGCAGTTGGCTAGCGCACTTGCATGGGGTGCAAGGGGTCGGAAGTTCGAGTCTTCTCACCCCGACAACAAAAGAACGCAATTAACAGCATTACAGTTAGTTGCGTTTTTTGTTTTGTGGGTTTTCCCCGCCATTTCCCCTTTTTTGTGAAAAAGTTGTCAGAAACTCGGCAGATAGTTTCAATTCAACCCTGCTGCAATTCATACCCGCTAAAAAAAGAGCAGCCACAATAAATGCAACTGCCCCCGATTCAGCCCGAAGGAATGTAAAACAGGCTGAAAAAAGCCGGGAGCCTGGTATGGTGGCCAGAATTTACCCCCGGCAATATTAAAATAAACATGAGTCATCTGAAAAAGCCGGCCAGTAAGTACCTTGTACCCCCAGCCGGCCCGGTTAATAAAAGTGATAATCACTCATCGAGTTTAAACCCATCTGTCCGTAATTTTCTACGTGGATTGCTATCTGACGCACCCGTTACAACCGGACTGATGCCCCATCGGTACATGGAATCAGTTTTAAAATAAAGTTCCCGGACTAAATTCTTTGCATCCGGCGACAAACGGCCATCTTCCAATTTAAAGCCTTTAAAGTCGCTCAAATGTATTTTTTTATCCAATTTAACTTCAATGTAGGCAATAAGGTTGTTATAATTAGAACAAAATCCCTCAAGGTCAGCAAACAGTTTCTTTGTTTCCGGTGTCGCCTCGATGGTACATTTCTGTTTAACGGCCTGTTTAGCGCCCTCGCTCAAATAAGGTTTACCGTCTTTGAATGATAATAAATTCAATGAAACAAAAACGTTCATACGTGCATAAACCGGACTGCGGAAACCTTCCAGAATTCGGTTCATCCTTCCAACGTCATCGAGCTGCAATTCAAACATTCTGTTTCCACTGGCCTTCTGTTTCGATGCACCCGGCCAAAGCTCATCAAGTTTCCGGTCAACTTCTGCCTGGTACATTTCAAAAATTAAAGCCGGATTATTTATCCAGTTCTGGAATAGTTCGCTGGTTAATTGCGGCAAATTTCCGGCAGAATTCCACTGTTCAGCTAAAAAGGTAGCATCTGAAAGCCATACATTTAGCTCATTAATACTGTTTTCGTACGTTTCTTTATCAAAGTACAAAACCTCTTTTTCCTGTGTTTTCATTTTTTACCTCGCTTTCTTTTATTTTGTTAAATGGTATAAATTCATTAATCAAAGCCTGCATGTCCCTTAGGTTTTCCCTGATTGTCAGGTCATCAAATATTGCAGGGTTGCCCGCTTTCAGGTTCTCACGTAGTTCAGAACCCAGATAAACCATTAATGATGCTAATTGAATTTTAATGTTCTTAAAATCCTCCGGTGTACGTTCACCTGGTCGGCCTTCTGCCCTTGCTAAATCTGTTCTCAAATTAAATGTTTCCATAACTATTTTTATTTTCGGTTTTACTACTTTCAAAAAATAAGAATCGCAATATATGCGGTAACTTTTCACCCAGACTTTTAGTTATCCTGTAATCACTTTCAACCGGATTAGTTATACAAACAATCTCGGTGTCCATATCAATGTGATGCTCATCAATAAATTGCCGTTCCTCTGTGGTAAATGTGCATTTATTCGTGCTGGCAAGCTCTCTTATTTTCTCAATCTTCTTTTTCCTCATGGTTTAAAGTTTTGGTTCGTCCATCTGTGATAATAATAACGTGCAAACCTTTCATCTTTTTTTCCAAAATTTCAGCCATTGACTTATCGGATGGGGTTGGATCAATCACAATAATTGTGTTATCGCCGGCCCCGTTATGTTCGTTGAAAAATTGCCGCTCCTCCGGCGTTAACTGAATTTCATTCCTGGCAGCCAATTCCCTGGCCTGTTCAATCTTCGTTTTCTTGTTCATTTGTCAATAATTTTTCTGATTATCACTATCACCTGAATACCCTTTTTTTCAATATCTTCAATCACTTTGTATTGCTCCGGTGAAGGATTGCGGATAACAATATTGCCGCCTTTTTTCATGTGTTCTTCAACGAATTTCGTTTCCTCCGGCGTTAATGGTTTTAAAGGTTTTGCCAGTTTCCGGGCCTGTTCAATTTTTTTCCGTTTTTTATTCATATTATTATATTTTGTCGTCTATACAAGACGAATTTAACTGCTGATATTGAGTATTTTACTGTAATTTTTCCCCTCATTTTCCCCTTTTTTCTCATAACTCCCTTTTTTTCAGTTTCTCAATCAACCTGTCAAGTGATTCGTCATCCAGTTTTTCAAGCTCATTTACAGGTGGTGGAATAACCAACCTTAGAAATTTTTCTACAAACATTAACCGTTCTTTAGGACTTTCCAAAGCGTCAAAATCCTTTTGTAGCCGGTTTAAGTTTCCGGCCAGGAATTTTTTAATTAAAGTCCTGATCTGTTCGCTGGTTTTGTTGCGGATTCCCGGCGGCCTGCCTGATGGATTCCCTGATTTTCCCTTTTCAAATTGTGCCATATTTTACTGATTATTAAATTGTTATAAGTCTATTCCCTGTTTTTTCGTTGTTGTTTTCAGGCGCAAACGCGCGGTTTTATCATATATCTAATTTTCTGTAATCCTTCCATACTATTTCCGGCCATTTTTTTACTATATTTCCGCACATTCGCCTGTCATTACCAACAATTAAACCGATGTTCCATTCTGCCATTTCCATAAGTCTTGAAAATGCCCGCTCTCCGATCACTTCCGTGAGTTGTTTGGACGTTAAATTTGTAGTAGCATATATCTCCAAATCAGGATTTAATTTGAATTTGTTGTATCTGTTAAGAATGATTTCAGACAATAAATTTATTTGAGTTCCAAAATTGTTTATTTCAGCAAGTTCGCCTATATCATCTAAAAATAAAATATTACCATGATCCTGATTTATAAATTGATATTCCCGCTCTTTAAATTCCCGAATTATTTTTTCCGGTGTCAAAATTGAATATTTTGCTTTTCCCTTCTCATCTGGCCAATATGAATTCGGCACATCGTTATTTAAAATATTTTGTCTAAAGTGCAACCATAAAAACATCAATAGAGTTTTCCCGGAGCCAATAGTCCCGCGAATAATTAGTCCTTTTTTGGGTACTATTCCTGCCACTATGTCAACCAAATATTGTATTATAGGTAAATCTTTGGAGTTTAGTTCATAGTCAGGATAAAATTCATTTAGATAAATTTTGAATAGTTTCATTATAAATTCAACGTCTTTTCCTTCATAGGGTAATAAAATTTTTTCCTCATCCTGACAAAATACCGGGTCTTTTATCGTCTGGTTTAAATACCAAGTTAAAAAGTCATCAGACTGTGTCTTTAATGAGTTCAGCCGTACTTGCAGGTTTTGTATCTTTTTGCTTTCCATTTTTATCTTTTTGTTTAAAAAATCCATCCCAATTGTTTTGAATACTTAGGTCGATAATTTCTCTGGCAGTTTCAGGGTTGCCCTCTGAATATTCAGAAAGTTTATCAATCATTTTTTTTATTGATTGGTCGCTTTTATAATTTTGATTTTTATCCTTTTTATAATTTAACCAATCCGTGATAACGGGAAAAAACTTTTCATCTTTTATATAAGATTTTATATAAGATTCTTTGTTATGTCCTTTATAAGTCCCTTCCGGTTTTTTCTGGATAGGTATCCCGATAATTCTACATACCCTTTTCCTGATATTTCTGGATACCCTATCCCGATATAGCTGGATACCTATCCGGTTTTTTCTGGATAGGCTATTCAACACTTCAGAAGCATATTTTTTATTCATTCCAAAAAATTTAGCAAACCATGAATTTGTAGCATTGCATTCTTTACCATTTATTTCAAAACTATAGATCACACTTAAAAAACATTTTTCCGTTATGTTTAAATCTTCCATCTCCCAAATTTCTGCTGGAATCCAGATTCCTTTAAACTTTTTTTCGTCCATTGAAAACGATTTTATTAATTTTCATATAATTGAAAATCAAACAACTAACTTTTCTTTTTCTTTATTTTTCCCCGTATTTTCCCCTAAACTCTCTATCTCTGAAAGTCGATACCTTTTTAAATTAC
>Ga0334895_1000418_pt1 | contig 60064 bp, 56 predicted proteins | sample GraSluR3_MG_7_FD_207229 | JGI IMG/M metagenome (GOLD analysis project Ga0334895, IMG submission 207229) | Sludge microbial communities from methane-producing bioreactor in Wageningen University, Netherlands - Granular Sludge_31_05-R3 | ecosystem: Engineered > Bioreactor > Anaerobic >... | reverse complement strand
CGCAGCGTCAATGACCCCGTCTTGGGTGCTACGATCAATCTGGATGGATATTTCCAGGCTCGAGCCACGAAGGTCGGCTCTGAGACCTTCTTGGCCCAGGTCATCAAGATGGTCAGCGATGCCCAACACTCCAAAGTCCCGATCCAGCTGCTCGCTGATAAGGTCACTTCGGTGTTTGTCCCGGCGATCCTAGTTTTGGCTCTGGTGGTTTTCATGTCATGGCTTATCTTCCCCGGCTTCATGGGGATGATTGGGAATTTCCTGTATTCTTTCATTCCTCTCACCCAGCCCAGTCATGGTCTGGCGGCAGCCCTGATGGCTGCGATTGCGACCTTGGTGATCGCGTGTCCTTGTGCCCTGGGACTCGCCACGCCCACAGCCCTCATGGTCGGCAGCGGAATCGGGGCAAACAAAGGCATTCTCATCCGTAGTGGCGAAGCCTTGCAGCGCATGAAGGACGTCGACACCATCCTCTTTGACAAGACGGGTACACTCACGCATGGCAAGCCGGAATTGATCCGCATCCAAAGCCCCGCTGCTTCCGAAGACGAGGCCTTGCTTCTGGCGCATTCTTTGGAAGCTGCCAGTGAGCACCCATTGGCTCTGGCGATCAATATCGCGGCGCGCAAGAAAGATCTCAAAGCGCTGCCAATCAAGGATTTCATCAGCAGTCCGGGACGAGGCATTGCCGCTGTGATTGATGGTAAAAAGTATAGTCTGGGCAGCGAAAACTGGATGATAGAGCAGAATCTTGATAGCGCTGCGATCTCGGTCGATATGGATCTGGATTATGCCGGGAAGATCTATCTGGCAGATCAAGATAAGGTGCTCGCTCTCTTTTATGTGGCAGACACCATCAAAGATGAAGCGCCGAGTATCGTCAAAGAGCTAAGAAACAAAGGCATCGAGCCCATCATGATGAGTGGAGACAATCCCTCGACCGCAAAGGCGATCGCACACCGCTGTGGCATCACTGAGGTGATGGCAAATGTGCTCCCTGCCGACAAAGCAGGCAAGGTCAAAGCTCTGCAGGATTCCGGACGGGTGGTGGCTATGATCGGAGATGGCATCAATGACGCCCCTGCGCTCAAACAAGCCGACATCGGAATCGCGATGGGCGTGGGGACAGATATTGCCATCGAGGCATCGGATGTCACGATCCTGCGTGGAGATCTGAATCTGATCCCGCTGGCGCTTAGGCTTTCTACAAAGACCTTCTCGAAGATCAGGCAAAATCTCTTCTGGGCCTTCTTCTACAACCTTGTGGCCATTCCCCTCGCAGCCTTTGGAGTCCTGCACCCGGTGATTGCGGAGATGGCAATGGCTCTAAGCTCGGTGACCGTGGTCACAAATGCCAACCTGCTCAGAAGGAAGTTCTAGATATATCCGGTTTTCATCAGATACTCCCCAAAAAATGGGCGCCGCAAATGCAGCGCCCTTGTCTTATATGCTTGTGTTTATTATAGCAATCCGTCACGCTTAAGCAGCGCGTCAGGATCCAGCGGGCGTCCGCGGAAAGCCTCAAAAAGCTGATCCGGCGCAAATGCATTGCCACGAGAGAGGATGAACTTGCGGAATCTATCAGCAGTTTCAGGATCAAAGATACCGTTTTCTTCAAACATGCTCCAAGCATCTGCTTCGAGGGCTTCGGCCCACTTATAGGAATAGTATCCGGCAGCATAGCCACCGGCGAAGATGTGGGCAAAAGCGCAGGAGATGAGGGTATCCGGCACCTTGGGGAGAAGCTTGAAGCGCTCGGTAGCCTTGTCTTCAAATTCACTCACATCCTTGATCTCTTTGGGATCTGTCACATGCCAATCAAAGTCCAGATTAGCATAGCGCAATTGACCGATATTAGCCGTTGCAGCATTGTAGTTCTTGGAGTCAATCACCTTCTGGAGCAGCTCATCCGGGAGCGGCTCACCGGTCTGATAGTGACGTGCAAAGAGATTCAAGGCTTCTTTTTCCAAAAGCCAATTTTCCATGATCTGACTGGGCAATTCCACAAAATCCCAAAGCACTGATGTGCCGGAAAGCGGGTGATAATAGCCATCTGCCAAAAGTGAGTGGATGGCATGACCAAATTCGTGGAAGATGGTGCGAGCTTCATCCATGCGCAATAGCGAGGGGCTCTTGTCCGTCGAAGGAGTCAGGCTCCCCACGATCAAGACCTGAGGACGCCACATTCCATCGGCATAGATACCTTGGCCATGCAAGGAGCTCTTCCAAGCTCCGCCGCGCTTGGTCTCTCTGGGGAAGAGATCAATATAGAGCAATCCCAGATAGCTGCCGTCTTTGTCGTGAGCTTCCCAAGTGGTCACATCTTCATGATAGACCGGCACGTCATGCACCTGTTTCATGCTGATGCCATAGATCTTCTTAACCACTTCAAAAAGACCGTCAATTACGCTTTCCACCTTGAACCAAGGACGCAATTCTTCGGGATCAAAGGCAAAGAGCTTTTCTTTGAGTTTGTTGCTATAATATCCCCAGTCCCAGCTCTGCAATTCATCGATATCATCGAGTTCTTTGGCGAGCTTGGCTACTGCTTCACGCTCTTCGATTGCTTTGGGATATGCCACTTCGTAGATGCGATCCAAAAAGTCGCGAGCTGTCTGCACGGAGCCTGCCATGCGGTCTTCCAGGACGTAGTCGGCATGAGTTTCATAGCCCAAAAGCTGAGCGCGCTCCTTGCGAAGCTCAAGCGTGCGTTTGATGATCTCCTGATTGTCAAAGTCATCCTTAAAAGCTCTGGAGCTATAGGCTTTCTGCACTTTCTCGCGGATCTTGCGGTTTTTGCAATAAGTGAGCAGCGGCATCACACTAGAGGGCTGCAAGCTAAAGACCCAGCCGGAATCCTTGCCCTTTCTTTTTGCCAAAAATTCCGCAGCTTCCAGGGCTCCAGCAGGGATGCCTTCGACGTCTTTGGGATCGGTGATGTGCAGCTCAAATTTGTTTGTAGCACTCAGGACATTGTCGCTAAACTTCGGTGATAAGGAAGAAAGCTCCATAGCGATCTCGGTGAAGCGCTTTTTGTCCTCATCCCCCAGCATCGCTCCACCACGGATAAAGCCCTGATATTTACGCTCGATCAAGCGATAGCGCTCTGCCTTTTTGAGAGCTTCTTTGTCCGAAAAATCCTTCGGCAGTTCAGGAGCGGGCTTGCCCTCAACCTCTGCTTCATAGATTGCTTTGACGCGGGCAAAGATCTTGGGGTCCGTGGAGATGCTGGAGCCAAATTCCGCCAACATCGGGGATATCTTTTGTGCCAATGCTTTAAACTCGGCATCAGAATGAGCGCCAAGCAAGTTAAAGTACACCGTCGCGGCATATTCAAGCATATCGCCACCATTGTCCATGGCCATGATGGTGTTCTCAAAGGTCGGAGCCTCAGGGTTGTTTTTGATTTCTTCGATCTCAGCCCGAGCGATCCGAAGACCCTCCTCGATGGCAGGCATATAGTGTTCCAACTTGATTTCATCAAAGGGGATAGCTTTGAGTCGATGGGTATTTTCCTTTCTCATTAAGGGATTATTTTGCATTTCGTCTCCTTGATTGTGTGAATTTTCTCATTCTGACAAGATAATGAAGAGGGGGAATTAAGTCAATACTTTTCCTGTATTCATACTTTGGGCGGGAATCCGAGGCAGCAATAGCCATTTATAACGTGTTTCCAAAGCTTTAAAAAAGATTTCTCTTTACGTAAAAGCAAGGCTGTGAAAACTGGCTTTTACATGAGATTGATAAAAAAATGCAAAAGAGGATAGATAGCTAATGGATACCATCAAACCCCTCGACAAACTGAGGATTCGTAAGCAGAACGCCAAGCTCGGCGGCGGTGAGAAACGCATCGCAGAACAGCATGACAAAGGCAAGCTTACCGCACGCGAAAGGATCGCAGCCCTTGTTGATCCCGATAGTTTTGAAGAATTTGATCTCTTTGTGAGACACCAATGCCATAATTTTGGCATGGAAGACACCGTGTTCGATGGCGATGGAGTAGTGACCGGATCTGCCACCATCAGTGGACGCGTCGTATACATCTTTGCCCAGGATTTCACCGTGTTTGGCGGCTCACTTTCCAAGACTTATGCCGAGAAAATCTGCAAAGTCATGGATATGGCTCTCAAAAACGGATGCCCGCTGATCGGCTTGAACGATTCCGGCGGAGCTCGCATCCAAGAAGGCGTTGATGCTCTTGCCGGATATGCCGAGATCTTCTGGCGCAATGTTATGTCCAGCGGTGTCATTCCCCAAATCTCTGCAATCTTGGGCCCATGTGCCGGAGGCGCGGTCTATTCTCCCGCGATTACGGACTTCGTGGTCATGGAAAAACACAATAGCTACATGTTTGTCACCGGTCCCAAAGTCGTAAAGACGGTTCTCAATGAAACCGTGACCACCGAGAACCTCGGTGGAGCCAAGATCCACGCCAGTAAAAGCGGAGTGGCGCACTTTATGACCGATAGCGAAGAGGAAACCCTGCTTTTGATCAAGAAGCTCCTCTCCTATATGCCGAGCAACAATATGGAAGATCCTCCCGTCCTGCCAAGCAGTGATCCGGTTACAAGATCGATCACCGAGCTCGACGAAGTGATCCCGGACAATCCCAACAAGCCCTATGACATCCTCGACGTGATCTATCCGATCATGGATGATGGTGAGTTTTTGCAGGTGATGGGCAATTTTGCTCAAAACATCGTGGTGGGCTTTGGCAGGCTCAATGGGCACTCAATCGGCGTTGTGGCAAATCAGCCCAAGGTGCTGGCAGGAGTTCTGGATATCGATGCCTCCGTCAAAGCTGCTCGCTTTGTGCGTTTTTGCGATGCCTTCAATATCCCCTTGGTCGTTTTTGAGGATGTTCCGGGCTTCCTTCCGGGTACTTCTCAAGAGCACAACGGCATCATCCGCAATGGCGCAAAGCTTCTATATGCCTTTGCTGAAGCCACTGTTCCAAAGATCACGGTCATCATCCGCAAAGCCTATGGTGGTGCATATTGCGTGATGAATAGCCGCCATATGCGAGCAGACTTGGTCTATGCTTGGCCAACTGCCGAAATCGCCGTGATGGGTCCCAAAGGCGCCGTGGAAGTCATCTTCCGTAGAGAAGCCAAATCCAGTGACGACCCCAAGAAAGTGCTCAAAGAGCGTGAGGATGAATATCGCGAAACCTTCGCAAATCCTTATCGCGCCGCAGAACGGGGATATATCGACGACATCATCGAGCCCGCCACTACGCGCTTCCGCCTGGTGCGCGCTCTAGAAATGCTGGCAAACAAAAAAGACACCATACCTCCACGCAAGCATGGAAACATACCGCTCTAAGGGACATAAGATGCATAAACTAATCTGTGTAATCCTGCTGATATTGCCGCTTTTTTTGGCGGCACAAGTGGATGCTCCCCTACAAAACTCCGCCATCGGCGATTCCCTCTCCCTTGTTCGCGAAGCGGAAGTGAGATCCGAATTTGGGTTTAGAGATAGCGACACCCTCATGCATGTCGCAGAAAAGCTGGATATCACTGATGTCCGAGCTTGGAAAGCTGCGCTTGGCTTGGAGCCCGGTAACGAAGTCTTAGATGGCACTACCCTGAGCAAATTGGAAATCACGCCCTACCGAGCTGTCCTAGCAAAACAAACCGTGGAGTATGGCTTCAACGAGCTTAACACAGTCTCGCAGATAGCCCACATCCTGGATATCCCAATCAAAAAGCTAAGATCACTTTTGGGCAATGATGATCCTCTTGACAATAGCTGGGATCACCAATCCATTCAGGCTCTGGGGATCAAGCCCCAGACTGTGCGCGAAATTGAAGCGGATTTTTTGGATGACATTGTGCTCTTTGGCCTTAGTGTGACGCTCGTGGGAATGCTGGTAGTGTTTTCTGCCCTATTGATCACCAGCCTCATCATCAGTCAATTGGTGCACCTATCTCGGGAAAAGAAACGGGATAAGACCATCGTGCTTGATTCTCAAAAAGAAGTTAAAAAAGCGCCCAAAGATCTCAGCAGCAGCGTGATCGTAGCAGCTGTAACTGCGCTTCATTTACATGATATGGAGCTGGAAGAAAAACGCAAAATGGTGCTCACCTTCCGCCGTACTCCTGCCAACCAATGGCGAGCCAGCGCCATTCTATCGATGCCAAACCGTGAAATGTGTCCTCTAAGGAGAAATAAATGAAGACCTATAAATTGATCATTGGCGGGGAACGTTTTGAGGCCCGCATTCTAGAACACTCCAGCAATCACGCCAAGATAAATATCAACGGAAATGATTACCTGGTTCAGATTGAAGAAGATCATCAAAGCGATGTGCCCAAACTGGAAGGTCGCGACCGCGCGGTGCCCATGGCGCCGTCTTTCACAAGTGGGATAGATCTCTCCTCCGGCGAAGTTCGCGCTCCGCTGCCCGGCGTGATCGTCAAAATCCCCGTGCGTGAAGGCGACAAGGTCAAAAGCGGACAGACCATCGTGGTGATTGAAGCAATGAAGATGGAATCCGAGATTTCCTCCCCGGTCGACGCCACTATCGGCAAGATCATGATCAAAGAACGCGCCCTCGTACAAGAAGGCGACGTGCTGATGATCCTGGAAGGCGATGAAGTAAAACCCCCTGCTCCAAAACCCGAAAAAAGCAAGGCAGCGCCCAAGCTTCAGAGCATCGAACCCGTGCAGTCAGTAAGCAGTCCTGCCGCTTCTGCAAATGGAAGGATCCTCAAAGCTCCCATCCCCGGAACCATCATCGATACGGTCGTGAATGTCGGCCAAAATGTGCATGAAGGCGATGTAGCTGTGATCCTCGAAGCCATGAAGATGGAAAGCGAGATCCACTTCGCTCAGAGCGGAAAGGTCAAAACCATCCATGTGAAAAGAGGTGACAGCGTGCAAGAAGGTGATCCTCTGATCGAATTGGAGGCTTAGGCATGCAAGAATTCATTCAATTTATCCAAACTACCGGATTCCTCAATATCGAGCTCGGCAATATCATCATGATGCTTGCCGGACTCTTCTTTGTATATTTGGGAATCAGCAAAGAGTTTGAGCCCCTGCTACTGGTGCCGATTGGCTTTGGCATGGTTGTTGGCAATATTCCCGGCGTGGCTGCTCAAGGAATGGGTGTGGAAGCCGAAGGATCGGTGCTGTCATACCTATATTTCGGGGTTAGCAAAGGCATCTACCCCTCCCTGATCTTCCTCGGTGTCGGAGCTATGACCGATTTTAGCACCCTGATCGCAAATCCCAAACTCATCCTCTTGGGTGCGGCTGCCCAGTTTGGTATCTTTGCCACTTTCATGGGATCCATCCTTTTGGGCTTCAACATCATGGAAGCTGCTTCTATAGGCATTATCGGTGGCGCGGATGGTCCCACATCGATCTTCTTGGCATCCAAGATGGCTCCCCATCTTTTGGGATCAATCGCCTTGGCAGCATATTCCTATATGGCACTGGTTCCTGTGATCCAACCCCCCATCATGAAACTGCTGACCACAAAGAAAGAGCGCGTAATCAAGATGCAGGCTCTGCGTGTGGTTTCCAAAAAAGAAAAAATCTTCTTCCCGATCGTCGCATTCATCGTCACGGCATTTATCGCCCCGGGCTCCGTGGTGCTATTGGCCATGCTCTTTTTGGGTAATCTGCTCAAAGAAAGCGGTGTTACAGACCGTCTGGCAGGAAGCTCCAGAACCGTCTTGATCGATATCGTAACCGTGCTCATCGGACTCACGGTCGGCGCCAAAACCACCGCTGATGTCTTTTTGACTGCTTCGACCATCAAGATCTTCCTCTTGGGAGCTGCCAGCTTCTGCGTGGCTACCGCCACAGGAGTGATCTTTGCCAAGATCATGAATCTCTTCCTAAAGACCAAGATCAACCCCCTCATCGGAGCTGCCGGAGTATCGGCTGTGCCGGCTTCCTCACGTGTCGTGCAGATGGTCGGACAGCAGTATGACCGCACAAACTACCTGGTCATGCATGCCATGGCACCAAACGTATCCGGTGTCGTAGGCTCAGCTGTTGCAGCAGGTGTGATGCTGGGAATTTTTGGCTCCTAAAATACTTGAGTATTGACACTAAAAAAGCCCTGTGATCACAGGGCTTTTTTCTTGGCAAAATGGATTATCTGCCTCAAATCAATCCAGCTTTGGATGATAGTTAGGAGTCTATAAATTCACGATCCAGGATGATTCTGCCACAATTTTCGCAATAAACAATCTTCTTATGAAGCTGCAGCTCAATGCGCATCTGCTGCCTCATCACAAAGCCGCATCCTCCGCAAGATCCATCCCGATTGTAGACTACGGCAAGGTTGTCTTTGTTTTTGATCAAATTCCCATAGCGCTTAATCAAAGGAACGGGCAGAGTCACAGCGAGCTTGTTGCGCTCTGCTCTGGTGCTTTCCACCTGATTTTCCAGCTCGCTTATCTGAGCTTTGAGATCGCCTTCTTTTTCACGCTTGTTTGCCTCGGCCTTTTCGAGATCGGCTTTCAGACCATTGTTGCTCTGTATCACCTTATTCTCCTCTTCCATCAGACTCAAAAGCTGGGATTCGATCTCTGAAATCTTGTCTTTGAGATAGGAGATCTCGCTGTTTAGTGCTTTGTACTCTTTGTTTGTCTTGATATCATTGAGCTGATGAGAATACTTTCTGATCTGTTCTTGATACTGTTTCACATCACTTTCCAGGGCTCGCTGCAGCTTGTTGATCTCAGCCTTTTGGCTCTCCCCTTCCAAAAGATTCGCTGTAGCCTGATCCACACGCTCATTGATCTCATTGAGTTGTTTGGGCAATTCCTCCTGCAGGCTGCGATATTGACCGATCTTGTCGTCCAATTTCTGCATCGCTGCCAAGGTCCTGAGTTGGTCTTCCATATATTACTCCTTAAATAACAAACTTATGTCCAGCGATTTATAGGAATGTGTGAGGGCACCGCTGGAGATGTAGTGCACACCCGTCCTAGCATAGGATAGGATATTATCCTCGGTGATTCCGCCCGAAACTTCAAGCTCGACATCCTTCTTGTATGCCTTCACGGCAGCGCGGATATCTTTCAGACTCATATTGTCCAACATCACTCTATCCGCTTTTGCTGCAACCGCCTCTGCCAATTCATCAAGATTGGTGACTTCCACCTCTATCTTGTATGTAGCATTCTGCCGACGTATCATATCTATTGCCTTCTTGATGCCGCCGGCTGCTCTGATATGATTTTCCTTGAGCATGATCATGTCATATAGACCATGCCGGTGATTGAGTCCGCCACCCACGCGAACAGCATACTTCTCGAGGCTTCTCAAGAGGGGAGTAGTCTTGCGCGTGTCCAAAAGACGGGTCTTGGTAGCAGAGATCTTGCTCACCATCGCATGTGTCTGCGTGGCAATCCCCGAAAGCCTCTGTAAAAAATTCAAAGCTGTCCGCTCAGCCTGCAAGATGCTGGCAGGATTCCCCTCTACTTTCAGGATCTCATCCTTCGGATGCACCTGATCTGAATCCTTGCGATACAAGGTGATCTTCAGATCGGGATCGAGCATCCGAAATACAGCCTTTGCCACATCTATTCCGGCTAAGATCCCATCTGCCTTGGCGACCATATAGGCAGTTGCGGTCATGGGCTCCAGATCCAGATATCGAGTGGTGATGTCTCCGGATCCGAGGTCTTCTTCCAAACTTTTGCGTATAATCTCATCTATCAGCACAGAGCCTCCACGTCAAAAAAAAAGCATTTGCGTGATGCAAATGCTCAATCTCTATGTATAATTCATTATTGGCTATGGTCTTAATACTTCGTACACACATATATTTCTCTTAATCCTCTTTGTAGGTCAGCATCTCAATACTGCTACTTTTGTCAAGAAAAAGATTGTGAATGGCCGGGCTCCGACCTTGATCATCTCCTGGCGTATATCTCATCTTTGATCCACTTGAGTGCTTCCTGAGCGCGGCAGAAGAAGGCTAAAAGAGGGCATCAGGAGCTTCTGAAGAGCCCAAAGATCAACCATCTACTCAGTTGGTCAGCTAGTTATGCTGATTTTTGAGATTCCGGATACATATCGCGTCGCTCAAGGTTCCCGGAAAGACTAATGCATGGCTGAGGATCAAGGATATGGAATGACTAGTTTTGGGGAGTTATCAAGATTGCCAGTGACGGGTGATGGGATGGTACTCGTACTATCAAAATGCCGTCCTGCTGGAACTTTTCCAGGCTCGTATATGCTTGAAATATATGGCGCGCTCATGCCTCCCTCACCGCTCGCTCACCGCTCGGGGCAGCAAGGGGTGAGAAAATAGAGACTTACGCGTTTCTCCCAAAAAGTGTAAACCAAGCTCAAATATTGCTTGGTGGCTTCTTGGTATGCCTAGAAAGTGACAGGGCAGCGCCGCTATGCATAGCGTGGGTGCCACTAGCTTGCTCAGCCCCATCCGGATCTTGGGGTTTTACCCGCTTGCTTTGTGAATCTCGCAGCAATTTTGTAAAATAAAAAAAGCCGCAGATCTCTCTGCGGCCCTAGGAGTGGTTGATTATAGCGTTTATTTCATGCGAGACAGGAGCTTGGCTACGTGTTGACCTTGATAGTGTGCTCCGTCCAGGTCGTTTTTACTGGGCATTCTGCTTCCGTCTGCTCCGGTGATTGTGCTGGCGCCATAGGGAGAGCCCCCGCAGATCTCATCTTGAGCAGATTGTCCGGTAAAGCCATAGGGCAAGCCGACGATCATCATGCCGTGGTGCAGAAGCAAGGTGTGGAAGTTTAAGATGGTGGATTCTTGGCCTCCATGCTGGGTGCTGGAGGAGGTAAAGACGCTTCCGATCTTGCCGATCAAGGCGCCTTTTGCCCAAAGGCCGCCGGTGGCATCCAAAAAGCTCTTCATCTGTGCAGCCATCATGCCAAATCGAGTAGGAGTGCCAAAGATGATGGCATCATAATCCCCCAGTTCATCAGGGCTGGCGATAGGGATATCTGCAAATGCTTTTTGGGCGTCCAAGGCGCCGATTTTTTCCAGAAGATCATCACTCAGGGTTTCCGGCACTCTTTTGAGGATTACTTCAATGTTTTCTACGCTTTTGGCACCTTCCGCGACGGCTTTTGCCATCTGAAAGATATGCCCGTAGGTCGAGTAAAACAGTATTAGTATTTTCATTATAGTCTCCGTTTTTGATCAGTTTACGGATATTATAATGCACATCTCCTACTAAGCAAGCGGGAATTTATCCTCTGAGCTCTTGGATGCTCTGAAGAAGGTCGTCGATATGTTCTTCCAGAGTGTTGAATGAGCACATCAGGCGCTGTTCATTTGTGCTTTCATCCCAAGTGTAGAACATATACTTTTGTTGGAGCGGCTCCACCCATTCTTTGGGCATGGTCACAAAGACGGAATTGACATAGACTTCTTGGCTGATCTTGAGCTCCGGGATACTTGCCAGGCGCTCTGCCAAAAGGCGCGCCATTGCGTTTGCGTGTTCAGCGTTTTTGCGCCAGAGTTCTTTATCCAAATATGCTTCATATTGGGCGGAGATAAAGCGCATCTTGGAAAAAAGCTGATTGCACTGTTTGCGATAAAAGCGCAGATCTTGGGTTAGATCAGGATGAAAACTGATGATGGCCTCCCCAAAGAGAAGGCCGTTTTTGGTGCCGCCAAAACTGACAATATCGGCTCCAACATCATAGGTCATGCTTTTTAGATCTGTATCCAAGGCTACGACAGCATTTGCCAGACGCGCGCCATCTATGTGTAGATACATATTGTGTTCATGGGCAAAATCCGCCAAGGCTTTGATCTCATCCAAGCTATAGAGCGTGCCATATTCAGTGCTTTGCGAGATGGAGATGATCTTGTATTGGGAGTGGTGTTGATCGCGATCACCCAGAAGACATGGTGCGATCAGGGCGGGGCTAAGCTTGCCATCAGGAGTCTTCACCGGGCGCAGGCGAGCTTGGGTGCATTTTTGGACGGCGCCGCATTCATCGACGTTTATATGGGCGCTTTCAGCGCAGATGATGGCATGAAATGAATTGATCAGGGATTGCAGTGCCAGAACGTTTGCTCCGGTTCCGGTCATCACAAAGAATGCCTCACAATCTCCGCCAAAATGAGCCTCGAGTCTTTCCAGGATATTCTTGGTCAAAGGGTCGTCACCATAAGCGGGGCAAAAGCCGGTATTTACCTGTTGCAAAGCAGAAAACACGGTGAAGTGCACACCGCTGTGGTTGTCACTGCCAAAACTGATTGGGAACATATGATACTCCTCTCAAAAGCTTTTGCGAAGCAGTTTAAAAAGGCTTCAGCTTTGTGTCAAGCGGGATTCTCAAACTTTGCGAAATGTGGGGTATGCCAGAGCGATATCATCATGCTTGGCAAACTCATTGAGCAGCGCTTCCCAGATCTCTTCGGTGCTGCTGCGTCGTTTGCGGATCTCACTGAGATATCTGATGGTCAAAAGCACTCCGCTGTCTTTGACTGAGGTGTAGATAGTGGGAGTGAGTTTGTTGTAAAATATCAGATACTTTCTGGAGGTTTCCCGCAGCTCTTTCTCGACATCGGTCGTGATGGCGAGGGCTTTTTCGTTTGCGATCGTCTGCAGGATCTCTTTGGCTTTGTGCCAATCACTTTCAAAGGTGATTAGAACCGGGATTTCGTTCCAGATATATTTAAAGCCCTTGTCGTAATTACTCAGAGGATGAGTAAAGATCATGCCATTGGGGATGTGGATCATGCGCCCTGTGGATTGATCTGCATCTACCCAGTTACCGATTTCCAGCACGGTAAATTGGAATGGGCGCAGGTCTATCACGTCTCCGCTATGCTCTCCGATCTGGATCCTGTTTCCTACTTCAAATGGTTTGCGCGAGATGATGAAGATCCATCCGGCAAGATCCGCAAAGAGATCTTTGAGCGCGATGGCGATACCTGCCGAGAGCAAGCCAAAGAAGGTTGCCAGGGATTGGATACCCTCAAACCATACTCTGCCAACCACGATGCTGCCGATGGTCACGATTGCATAGGTGCTACCCTTTTTCCAGCTAAACTGGCTGCGCATATTATGGATCCTTTTTTCGATGATCCTATGCATAATCTTATTGATTATCCAGAGGGCAAAGATGAGCACCAGGCTGGTGATGAGTTTTGAGATCATGTCTCCTTGGACTAGAGTGTGAATTCTTTTTAAGCTTTCTTGCATGTCCATATAGCGCCTCACTTCATAGTTTATACCATAAAAGAAGCTGAAGCAGAGTTATCCGCTTCAGCTTGAGAAACTTGGCATTGACATTGGTTTATAAATTGACACCTAAGTCACGATCCAAGATAAAGAGCTGCCAAGGATTGCTGCTTGCTGCTTCCTGGCGCACATCTTTGATGGTGAAATTAAACTCATATTGCGCAGTCAATCCATCCACGCTAAAGGGGATGATCAGGCGGACAGTCTTACCTTTGTAACGCTGAGCTTCGGAGAAGTCGATCGGCCAAAGAGGGCGCTTTGCCCACTCGCCGGTGCTGGATTGGTAGATATGAGTTGCCGAGAAGAGCCTTTCCGTGATGTTTCCACGTCTGGGAATCACGGAGGGAGTCTGCGGTTCGTTGCGTTCGCTATATTTGGTGGAAGAGGATAACACACTATGGCCGATATTGTCCACATCAATATAGCTGACTTCGTCCCAATCGATCATCAGCGGTCTTTCACTTTTGTTGTAAAGCACCAAGTCCCATCCGCCCTCAGAAGCGCTCCAAATGCTGCGGAAAAGGTCATCTTCATAAGCATAGCGCACCACGTCAATGGTGTCCGCTACGGGGGCTTGATAACGCTGAGTAATGTCGCTGGCCTTACGAACCATGCTAAGCTCAACGTCGTATTTGACGATCATCTTGTCTTTAGACCCACCCGAGCAGGCAATTATCCCGAGCAGGATCAGAGCCAAAAGAATAAATATCAAGCTTTTCTTCATCTTTTCTCCTTCATGGATAGACACTTTTTATAGACTAAAAAGAATCCATCTGCTGTCAAGAACAAATTCATGTAATGGACCTAAAACATGGCATTGGTTAGATCATTAAGATCCACGTCGCCAAGATAGGAACGGTAGTCCACGTTTAACAAGGCTTCTCGGACGCATTCTTTACTGTGATTGACTCCACTAAAGGATGCCTCAAACTCTTTTAGATCTCGATTGGAAAAGAAATCTCCGAAGACCCGTAAGCTGGAGATAATGCCATTTGACACATCCAGATAGAGTTCGATGGTCCCTCCTGGACTGCGCAATGAATTTGCCAGATTATATTGCGGGCTCTTGCCATAGTTCCATTCCCAGGTGTCGTATTTGCTGTCTACCAAGGCCTGCACTGCTTCACGATCCTCGATTGAGAGAAAGTAGTCGCGCACTTCAGGATAGAGGCTGTGGATCTTGTTACGCACCAAGGGTATGAAATCTGCAAGCTTCATGGGCTTAGGCAAATGGTCTGCCACGTTTGTGACTCTGGCGCGCACAGATTTTACTGCCTTGTCGGTGAATTTCAGAGGGTTTGCCTTCAGGGCGTGGGTCAAAGATTCAACGTGGGAAGAAAAAAGGATGGTGCCATGCTGCAAAGTCTTGCCATGCTGCACCAACTTGGCGTTGCCCGAAAACTTCAGCCCATTGATGGTGAGATCATTGCGGCCTTCCAAGCGCGCCGGAACTCCCAGATCATTGAGCACATCTAGGATGGGGGCAGTGTACTTGGCAAATCCCGCGATCTCTTCTTCTGTATTCATCAAAAAGCTAAAATTCAGATTCCCCAGATCATGAAACACGGTGCCACCACCGGTGAGACGCCTGACGACAGGGATCTCGTGCTCTTGCACCCATTGGTAATTGATCTCGGCTAAAGTGTTTTGAAATCTGCCCACGATGATGCAGGGATCATTGATATAGAGCAGAAAGCAATCCTCTTTGTATGTATGGAGAATATGCTCCTCCAAAGCTATATTGAAAGGAGCATAGGTGGAGGGACTGAAGATACTAAGCATATTTTCCTTATAGACCTCTTGATCTCTTAATATGATATTTGGTGAAGCTTATTTGCACTTGCGCTGAAGCTTACGAATTCTGTAGAGCAGCAGGATCGCGATCCCGATGGCGGTCACGATCTCACGAACCGTGACGATCGGATAGAACTTGATCTTATCGCCTTTGATCGTGTATATTCCGATGGGCTCTGTCTTGATGCCTCCGCCTCCCCCGCCGCCAAACTCGGGCTGTTTGGGCTGCTTGGGCGAAGACTGTTCGCTGTCTTGAGGTTTCTGCTCCTGATCCGGCGAAGCCTTCTTGCTGTCCTTCTTCTTCTTGTCAGCAGAGCTTCCACCACCGCCACCAAAGCCAAAGCTGATCTTTGCGACAGGGATTACAGAAAGATCACCGACATTCATGGGGTTTCCAAAAGAGAATTTCGCGCCGGCACTGCCGTGCATAACTTGCTTGATTTGGGCAAAGATAGAGTCAAGATTCATGTCGTGCTCCTTTGCATTGGATTATATGGCAGGATGTGTCGCGGGTGATATTCTGTCAAGAACTTTCCCCGGTCATCCTAGCCGTGTGTGGGATACATCAAGACTATGCCCGGGAATCTGTATCATCAAGCGTGGGAAGTAGTGCCGTCTGAAGATAAAGATGAGGAAGAGCTTTTTGCGTCTCACTTTCTGCAGTTTCGGCAGGGGGCAAATTCTGTGCCAATCCCGGCTTTATATGAGTGCGCTGAAAGCTTTTTGATTTTCGCCGGATAATGCCAAAAAATACTTGACCATTAAGGCATAAGTTTTATAGGGGTATCTAGAGTTAGATTGGAGTATATATGAACATTCATTTTCGCGATGTGCAGTCTGGCAGCGTCGAAGCCAGAGCTGTAGTGGAAATAGCCGAGGGGGTATTTCTAAATGAGCTGACGATCCTCAATATCGAGGGCGAGATCGTTGTTGAATTCCCCAAAAAGAGCTTTATTGGAAAGAATAAACGAACCTTTTACATAGATATCGTCACATTTGAAGATGTGGACAAGCGCATAGTCTGGGAGTTGGAAATAAAAGAAGCCTACCGCGCCTGGCGCAAGACAAACAAGAAAGTCTTAGTTTACGAAGAAAAATAAAGATAAAATGGAGGATCATCATGATCACCGACTTGCAAGAAGCATTATCCACCAATATCAAGGGGATGAAACGGTCTGCCATCCGTGAATTGCTGAAATATCTCAGCACACCGGGATTGATCTCTTTCAGCGGCGGGTTTCCAAGCCCGGAAACCTTCCCGACAGTGGATCTCAAGCAGATTATGATGGAAGTGATGGACACTGAAGCTGCTTCCGCATTGCAATATGGGGCTACCGAAGGCGATATGCTGCTTCGCACCCAATTGGTCGAGCGCTACAGATCCCAAGGCATCGAGATGAGCGTGGACAATCTCATCATCACGACTGCATCACAGCAGGCTTTGGATCTGATCGGCAAGATGTTTATCGATCGCGGGGACTACGTGATCGTCGGCTTGCCTTCCTACCTGGGCGGGCTCTCTGCGTTCAATTCTTATGGAGCCAAGATGATTGGCATCCCGATGGATGACGAAGGAGAAGATCCCCAGATCATGGAAGCTGAGCTGAAGAAACTCGCCGATATGGGCAAAAAGCCCAAGTTCATCTACCTCATACCCGATTTCCAAAACCCTGCCGGAGTCACCATGACCGAGGGACGCAGAAAGGAAATCCTTGAGCTGGCTCACAAATATGACGTATTGATCATCGAAGACAGTCCCTATCGCGAGCTGCGCTATGAAGGCAAGACTCAGAAGACTATGTATGAGATGGACGGCACAGGTCACGTCGTGATGCTGGGCACATTCTCAAAGATCTTCTGCCCGGGTTTCCGCATTGGATGGGTAGCCGGTCATCCGGACGTATTGGACAAGATCGTCGTGGGCAAGCAAGCCTCTGATCTGTGCACTCCTCCCTTCACTCAGAGGATTGCCGGCCGCTATCTGGAAAAAGGCCTCCTGGATCCCAAGATCGAGGAGATCCGCAGGATGTACTCAGTGAAGCAAAAGGGCTTCCTAAAGGCTTTGGATGAGTATATGCCCGAAGAAATCACATGGACCAAGCCTGAAGGCGGACTCTTTATGATGGCGTCAACTCCTGAATACATGGACACCCAAGCCATGCTGATGGATTGCATCAAAGAGCAGAAAGTAGCCTATGTGGCAGGAACCTCCTTCTATTGTGACGGCGGTGGCACAAACACTATGCGCCTGAACTTCTCATATGAGACTCTCGAGAAAAACGAAGAAGGTGCAAAGCGCCTCGGTGATTTCTTCAAAAGCCATCTGGTCAAGAAATAATACTTACACATAAATACTGGAGGAATAATGTCCAACAAAGTCATTAAAGACCGTATGGGCATGATCATCAAAGAGGAAGACACGCCGGAAAAGATGGAAGTGGAAGCCACCGAAGTAAAAGCCCCGGCAGAGAAGGATTCCCCTGTGCTGATCTATCACAATTGGTGCAAAAAGTGCGGCATTTGCGTAGCTTTTTGTCCCACCGGATGCCTTGGCCGCAAGAGCGATGGCTCCCCATATGTCCAAGCCCCGGAAAAATGCATCCATTGCGAGACCTGTGATCGTCTATGCCCTGATTTTGCGATCACCGGAGCCAAGGAGAAGTAATGCAAGAGAAAAAACCCAGCAAGGCCCCAAAGAGCCCCAATGCCACCAAGGCTAAAAGCGCTGCCGCAAAACCCGAGAGTAAACTAAGCGAATTGCAGGTTACGCGTGAACGCAAGACCGTCATCATGCAGGGTAATGAAGCCGTCGCATACGGCGCCCTGGATGCCGGAGTAAACTTCTTTGCCGGCTATCCCATCACACCATCCACCGAAGTAGCTGAGATCCTCGCATCTGAGCTGCCCAAACGCGGCGGAACCTTCATCCAGATGGAAGATGAAATCGCCTCCATCTGCGCAATCACCGGAGCCTCTCTGGCAGGAGCAAAAGCACTGACCGCCACCAGTGGTCCTGGCTTCTCGCTCATGCAGGAAGGCATTGGCTTTGCCAAGATTACAGAGACTCCGTGCGTGGTCGTAAACGTCCAGAGAATGGGCCCGTCCACAGGCATGCCGACCAGCCCGGCTCAAGGCGATATAATGCAGTCAAGATGGGGATCTCATGGAGATTCTCCCGCCATCGTGCTTTATCCGGACAGCGTCAAAGAGAGCTATGAGCTCACCATTCGCGCCGTCAATCTCTCGGAGAAATATCGAACCTGCGTCGTGCTGCTCTTGGATGAAGTGATCGGACACATGCGCGAATCCGTCCGTTTGCCTGATATGGCGAACGTCCGCGTGATAAACAGAATCAAGCCCACCGTGCCTCCGCACTGGTATAAACACTATGATGAAAACCAGAAGTATCTCTCGCCTCTGGCAAGCTACGGAGATGGCTATCGCTTTCATGTGACCGGCCTCACCCATGACGCACACGGCTTCCCCACAAACAAATCCGTGGAAGCCGGAGATATGATGGATCGTCTGCGCAAAAAGATCACCTACAATATTCGTGATCTGGTGCAGATCGAAAGCCACGAAATGGATGACGCCAAAATCGCCATCTTTACCGCCGGCATCACAGCCAGAGCCGCCAAAGCCGCCATCGCCATGGCACGCTATGAAGGCATCAAAGTGGGGCTTTTGCGCCCGCTGACCATCTGGCCCTTCCCCGATGATGCCGTACGCAAAATGTTGCGCAATGTGGACACCGTGATCGTGCCTGAACTCAACCAAGGTCAGATGATTCGCGAGATCCGCAGACTCACCAAAGACAAGAGTGATAGCAATGTCGTGGCTATCCAGCGCGTGAATGGTCAGTTGATCACGCCAAACGACATTCTGCGCAAGATCAAGGAGGTAAGCTGAGATGGCAAATATCCCTCAAAAAATCGTTCATCAATACCTGCGTCACGATAAGAAATTCCCCCATGTCTGGTGCGCCGGATGCAGCAATGGCATCATCCTCGGTGCGATCATCAGAGCAATCGCTTCGATGGATCTGAACCGTGATGATCTCGTGATGGTCTCCGGAATCGGCTGTTCTTCAAGAATGCCGGTCTATATCGACATGAATACTCTGCATACCCTGCATGGACGCTCAATCGCCTACGCCACCGGAATCAAGATGCACAAACCCAAAATGAAAGTCATCGTGGTCACCGGTGATGGAGATTGCACCGCCATTGGCGGCAACCACCTCATCCATGCTGCCCGCAGAAACATCGACCTTAGCGTGATCTTGGTAAACAACAATATATACGGAATGACGGGCGGACAGTGTTCTCCCACCACTCCTCATGATGCTGTGGCGACCACTGCACCCTATGGTAACATAGAGCCGGATTTCAATGTCTGCGATCTCGCCATGGGTGCCGGAGCCAGCTTCGTAGCTCGCACCACCGCATTCCATGTGACTGAGATGCAAAACTATATCCAGGCTTCGCTGGAACATCCCGGATTTTCCCTCATCGAAGTAATCTCGGCTTGCCCCGTGATCTACGGTCGCCTAAACAAAAAAGGTGGCGCTCCGCAGATGATGAAGGAATTCAAGGACAATTCCGTCCCGCTCACCGCCATAGACAAGCTTCCCAAAGAAAAGGTGGAAGGCAAGATCATCCGTGGCATTCTCCGCAAGGAGATCCGCCCGGAATATTGCGCAGTCTATGCAGATCTGGTAAGCCGTGTGACCCCAAACAATGGAGGTGACAAATGACAAAGAGCTATGAGATCCGTCTCTCCGGAAGCGGCGGCCAAGGCTTGATCCTCGCAGGGATCATCCTCGCCCGTGCTGCTGTGCTCGACAAACACAAAGTCACCCAGACCCAGAGTTATGGCCCCGAATCCCGCGGCGGATATTCCCGCGCTGACGTGATTATCAGCGATCGTGAAATATTCTTCCCGGAAGCCACAAACTTCAATTGCCTCTTGGCTCTGACACAGGAAGCTTGTGACAAATATCTCTTTGATCTGCGTGACACCGGCATCCTGATCATCGACACCACCTTTGTCAAAAACCTCGCCCTCGCTGCTGATAATACCTATGAATTGCCCTTCACTGAGATCGCACAGGAGCAATTGGGCAGCGCCATCTCGACAAACGTGTTGTCCTTGGCATTTCTTACCAAAGTCACCGGAATCGTCAGTGACAAATCCTTGGAAATATCCATTGCCGAATCAGTCAAACCCGCCTTTGTGGATTTGAATATCAAGGCCATGAAACTGGGATTTAAGCTCGCTGAAGAATACCAAGTATAGGAGCTAAAATGATAAAGCACATCAGCCACATCGGCATAGCGGTCAAAAACCTCGAAGAAGGCATCGCTTTCTATGAGAAGCTCGGCTTCAAACTGGAAGGCATCGAAGAAGTGCCCTCTCAGAAAGTGCGCGTCGCTTTCCTCCCGGTGGGAGATACTCGCATCGAACTGCTCGAGCCCACTGCGGATGACAGCCCCATCGCCAAATTCATCGAGAAAAAAGGCGAAGGGATCCAACACATCGCCTTCGCGGTGGATGACCTCCCCGCTGCCTTGGAAAATTCCGAAAACGAAGGCATCCGCCTCATCGACAAAGAACCCCGCCCCGGAGCACATGGCGCGGACATCGCCTTCCTGCATCCCAAATCTACAAACGGCGTGCTGATCGAGCTCTGTAAAGAAAAACACTAGTTAGCCCGGCCCGGCATCTCACACTAGATTCGCCCGGGACTAAAGATAATATAACAGGGTGAAGCCAGCTTGGTTTCACCCTTTTTTTTCAGCTCACCCTCCATATGGGAATGATTGGTTTTGGACTGGTGCTTAGGATATGAAATGCCGTTCCGTTAGGACTGACTAATGTAGGGTAGTAGCAAAGATATGTGATGGCGCGTCATGGGCTGGTGGTCAGAGCATAAAGGTGCGAAGCGGCTCTTAACTATCCATCCTCAATTCTCAATCCGATTTTTGGCGTAGCAGTAAATCGTCTAAGTCCTTATTTTCTCACCGCTTGCAGACTCGACCGGTGAGCGACCGGTGAGGGGGGCATGAGCGCCCCTTATTTTCCAGGCACTTACGACGCTGTTTTTGACGAAATCTGAGGATCAGACTAGCCCGTGTCGCACTCCTTTTGTGGAAACAATAAAGCTGGTTCTTTTGTACATATCCATGATTTGCAGGATGATCATGGCTGCGGGCAGGATAATATCGGCTCTGGCAGGGTCCATTCCCGGAATTTTCGCGATCTTTTCGATGGGGAGGGCGCGATATCTTTGGATCTGACCGAGAATTGCGGAGCGTCTCAGTTCATGTCCATTGATCAGCTCTTCATCCGGGTGACTGATTCGGAGATCTACCATGGCGCAGGTCACGACAGAGCCTCCGATGCCCACCATGCCAAAGACCGGCTTTATAAGGGGCTTTAATATGCTTTGGATCTCGTTTTGAGTGTGGTAGTAGCTACAGTTTGAGATGGGGGTTTTGCACCCAAATTTCTGTCGCAAGCTCAGGGCTCCAATGTCATAACTTTGGATGTAGAAGATCCTTTGATCGTTTGCCAAGATGATCTCGGTGCTGCCTCCACCGATATCAAAATATATGTTGTTTCTTAGTGGTTTGATGCTGGCTTGTGCGCCCTTGAACGCGGCAATAGCTTCTTCTTGGGGATCCAGGATCTTAATCTTGACGCCACATTCATCTTTGATCTTTTGGATGATCTGCTTGGAATTCGTTGCCTTGCGTAAGGCCAGAGTGCCGACTACCATGAGCTTGTGTTTGTCGGTGAATCGGTTTTGCACATCTCGGATTGCTGAAATCATGCTGTTAATACCATTTTCGGATAGCTCATCTCTTTTCGAGAGCTCAGCGCCCAGCCTCAAAGGAAGACGATAATCCGCCAAAGGCTTTGCATTGCGACTATCCCAATGCATCACCTTGCAGGTGTTTGAACCAAACTCAAGCAACAAAACATTTCTCGGATAACGGCTCATAAATCCTCCATATCATTATCACAGATAATCTAAGCTATATCCCAAAAAAGCGAAAGAAAAAAACACAATATTGTGCATATTTCGTGAAGTGGAGCATAGTTCGCCTGGGCGGGGATCTTCGTGGGCTCGAAAAATCTTGACTTATCTTGCTGGACTACAAACTGGTATCTGATTTGTAAAAAAAGATCCGAGGTGACAATGCGAGAAATAGTAATAGCCGGTAACTGGAAGATGTATAAAGGATTAGATGAGGTGCGTGCCTTTTGTGATGAGACACGCGAACAGCTCAAGGGTAGAGACTTATCCGGAGTATTGCCGATTTTGGCTCCGGCATATCCATTTTTGATCACGATGCAGGACCTCCTTGAGGACACTGCGGTGAAAGTTGCCTCCCAAAATGTGAGCAATCACAGCGAAGGCGCATACACGGGGGAAGTATCTCCCGCGATGTTGGCATCTATCTCGCTTCCCCACTGCATAGTGGGACATTCTGAGCGCAGAGCATATCACTTTGAGAGTGATGAGATGATTCGTGAGAAAGTAATGGCACTTCTGACAGAGGGGATCAAGCCTATCCTCTGTGTGGGTGAGACCCTCGAAGAGCGAGACGCCGGGAAAACCGAACAGGTGATCATGAACCAGCTGGAAGGTTGCATGCGCAATGTGACTCTCTACAGCCCATCGGACATGATGATCGCCTATGAGCCCGTCTGGGCAATCGGCACCGGGCGCACTGCCAGCGGAGATCAAGCTCAGGAAGTGCATCGCATGATCCGTAAATGGCTGAGCATACGCTATTCGGAAGAGCTTGCAGATCGGATCAAGATCCTCTATGGCGGCAGCGTCAAGCCGGAAAATCTCGAGAATCTTTTGAAGATGCCGGATATCGACGGCGGTCTCATCGGCGGAGCCGCTCTTAGTGCTGACAAATATCTGAAGATGATCGAGATAGCCTTGAGCCTGGCAGAAGGAGAAGAAGCATGATAGATCTGAAGTATATCCGCGCAAATCCCGATATCATTCGCAAGGCAATCTGCGATAAAAACGAGAAAGCGGATCTGGGTATGCTGCTCGGCAAAGATGAAGAGCGGCGCAAATTGCAATATGATTTTGACAATCTCAGAGCTCGTCAAAATGCTGTATCGCAGACCATTGCCCAGAAGAAGCGCGCCAAGGAAGACGCCTCTGAGGAGCTAAAAGAGATGTCTGAAGTGGCTTCTCAGATCAAGATCTTACAAAGTGATCTGACCGAGATAAACGCCGCCGTGGAAGAGCTTGTGCTCACGATCCCAAACGTCCCCCAAACGGATGTGCCGATCGGCAAGGATGAATCACTAAATGAGATCATCCGCCACGTGGGCGAGCCTCCGAAGATGGATTTTGAGCCCAAGGATCATCTTGATATAGCCATGCAAAACGGCCTTTTGGATCTCCCTCGCGGAGCCAAGATCTCCGGGAGCGGATTTCCCATCTACACTGGTGATGGTGCCAAGCTGGAGCGCGCGCTGATCAATTTCATGCTGGAGTATCATCTGCAAAAGCATGGCTATACCGAGCTAATGGTGCCGCTGGCGGTAAATCGCAAGAGCATGACAGGCACCGGGCAATTGCCCAAACTCGAAGATGACATGTATCACATCTCTGAGGATGATCTCTTTTTGATCCCCACTGCGGAAGTGCCCGTGACCAATATCTATGCCGATGAAGTCTTGTCCTACAAGGATCTGCCCAAGAAATATGTGGCATACACGCCGTGTTTTAGGCGAGAAGCAGGAAGCTATGGCAAGGACACTCGAGGTCTGCAGAGATTGCATCAGTTTAACAAAGTGGAGATGGTTCGCTTTGTGGAGCCTGAAGATTCTGCCACCGCGCTTGAGGAGATGCTGGCAGATGCGGAGGACATCCTCATGGCTTTTGGGCTGCACTATCGGGTGGTCTCGCTTTGCACGGGGGATCTGAGCTTCGCCAGCCAGAAGACTTATGACCTCGAGGTTTGGGCTGCCGGCAGCGGGAAATATCTGGAAGTGTCTTCCGTGAGTAATTTCGGCGAGTTTCAAGCGCGCCGTGCCAATATCCGCTACAAAGATGCCGAGGGAAAGATGCGCCATCTGCACACTCTCAATGGCAGCGGACTGGCGACCCCTCGCTTGATGATAGCCATCATGGAACAGTATCAAAAAGCAGATGGAAGCATTCAGATCCCGGATGTGCTAAGGCCTTTTATGGAGCTTCGCGTCTGATGAGGCAGAGCCTGCCATCACGTGGAGCATCCACTATGAATTCCGAGGAGATATTATGAAACGCTCAGTTACTGTTGTGATCCTGCTTGCCATACTTTGTATGCAATTGGGCGCAAAGCACTCCGATGAGTATCTCGTCGGGACATACTCTTATATCTACAATACTTTCCCGTTTTTTGCGCAAAATCGTGAGCTACTCTCGAGATGGATGCAAGATATGGGATACAATAGCAATATCATCGAGACCGAGATGGCAGACAATGAGCTTGCCGAATTGCTGCGCGTCATGGATGAACACGGTCTTGATGCTTGGATCACCGATCGCGGATTTTCGCCGGATCCGAGATCCGAATTCCGCTATGCCATAACGCCTTTGGCGACCTCCAGTCAGCAGATCTTTGAAGCAGAGTATCAAGACGAACGTGATGTGAATCCCGGCGACGGGACGGATAGCAGGTTCTGGTATGCTTCACGTAATGATGGCGCGATTTCGCGCGTGGGGCGTCCGCAGAAAGATCTTCAGGCCTCAAACGGCTTTGTATGGAAGGCATCTCGAGGAATAGATAAAGCCGGATACGCGATGGGAGATCTCAGATACCGCTGGCCCAATATCCATGGGGCATATGTGCGTGTGGGATATGAGTTTCATCACTATCAGATAGATCCGCCTGATCATGAAGACGCGTATTTTTGGATCACCTATAGATTCCGGATCAGCAATGTGGATCCCGGCATTAAGGCGGAGGATCCGCTTTTGAGATTTGAACTGGCAGGCTATGAGCTTAGCGAAGGATCCTTTGCCTCTCGAGCAACCGGCGTCAGAGCCGCCTCGGAGAAAGGGATGAGCCCGCAGAGCCTATACAGCTATCAGGATCATCAGCGTTCACGGGAATCCGACGGCTTTGTGGATTATGTCCTGAAAGTGCCCTATAAGGAGCTCTTGGATACCAATCTTATGCGCCGTCCGAACAATCGGCTGTTTATCTTGAACAATCTTAATACCCGGCTGTGGTGGTATGGCAATTGCGATCTTGAGTTGGACTATGTGCAAGTGCAGGATCAATTTGCCTACGAGCTGGCAAATGCCGATGCCGAGTACAAGCAAAAGATAGTAGGGCGGGCAAGAAATCTCATCCGACAGGGTCAAGGTAATGTGAGTGGGTTCTACGCTTTTGATGAGCCTTTTCAAGGGCAGATCAAGAGCTATGGTCTCTTGGATGAGATCCTTGCCGAAGAAGATCTTAAGCTCATGACCGCCACCTATGACTATCAGTCTTCAAACATCGTCATAGACGAGAGAAATGGCGTCTTTTATGATCACCTGAGTTACTTTTTAGATGAAGCCCAACCGCAGATCTACGCTCCGGATATCTATCCGGTGAGATCCGAATACAGCTTCGTCCCGGGAGTCAGGAATCGGGAGTTTTTGCAGGATATGTGGGAAAGCAAGCTGATCAAGGTCTATGATGAAGGCATCAGATATCGCATGCAGGATCCCTCCCGCCGCTTCTATCCGATCGTGCAAGCTTTTGGTAGATGGGCAAAGGGAAATCCGGACTATTGGACGATCTGGATCCGCCCGCCCTACGCGACTCAAAAGGCACTTCTGTATCTACCTCTGGTCTATCAGGCAGACGGCGTCTTCCACTATCGCTTGCAGTCCTTTCAGACTACAGATGGATTTGGGGACTATGTGGGGCTTAATACTCGGCTCTTGTCGCCGGGAAAATATAGCGAGCCTGAGGCTGATCCCATCACGATGGATGCCATCTTGCATACAAACCCCAAGGTGCATAAATATGGCAGAATCATCCGGGATCTGAACTGGGTCGATGCAGCCACCATCATGGGAGGCTCCGAAAGACGCAGCAAGATCCCCCTTGAGTCGCTCATCGATGACATCTACGTGCTTGAGCAGCCCAATGCACCGTATTCCGGATATATCCAATGTGGATACTATCTGGATGACGAGGACGTCCCGTATCTGATGTTGGTAAACCGCAGAGGGAACTATTTTGAGCCTGTCGCGGTAGACCAAGAGAATCATGTGGCACCGGACGCTTTTGAAGAGCACTTTCCCCAGGCTGATCCTCAGACTCTGATGATCAGGTTTTCAAAAGATGCCAAAAAGCGCTTTGGCGAGTATATCGGATTCCTTGATCCGATGGATGACAGCATCGTGTATTATGACAAGATGCAAGCCGCTATCGAGATTCCGGCAGGTGAGGCCCGCCTTATGAAGATGGTGCAGACCCTCCCTCGGATCATGGAAGGAAGAAATAGCCTCAAGGAAGAGCGCGAGATTTCCCGGCAAGTGACCCTGGCAAAGAAGGCACATCTCAAGCTACATAAGAGCAGCAAGATCACTCTCTTGCCAGGCTCCAGCCTCATCGTTCCCAAAGATGCCAAGATCACTCTGGCAGGTGAGATCACACTCATGGAAGGCAGTCGTCTCATCATCGAAGGTGAGCTGAAGCCTAAGAAATATAAGATTATAAACGATACAGACGCCAGCATCATCATCAATCCCCAGCCCAAGCGCTCCTTCTTTAAGCGACTGTTTGGAATCAAGTAAGGAAGATACATGGAAGAAAAGAACTTTGATCTCTTTGAGCTAATCCGGATCATGGCGGCCTACCGCAAGTTGATCATCGGGATAGTATTGGTCGTGGCTATTGCCGCTGTGACATATAGCTTGCTGACCCCTGAAATCTTCAGCTCCAGCGCCAGCTTCTTTGCCGTCGGAGATGAGATCACTCAATTGCCCATCAACGTCCCCGGCCTCTCCAGCTTGGCATCCTCCTTTTTGGGAGGCGGAGGCACACAAAACGCGGAGAACTTCATCACCGTCATGCAATCTCGCACGATCTCCGAAGAAGTCATCAGGAAATTTGGTCTCTTGGACTACTTTGAGCTGGATCATCCTGATAGCCTCAGGAATATGGACGATGCTCTCTTACTTCTGCGCCAGAAGGTGCTCAGTATGGGCTTTGACAGTGCCACGGGCTTGGTCAAGGTGCGCGCCAGCAGCAAAGACAAACAGCTGTCTTTGGATATAGTAAACTACCTTCTTGCCCGTCTTGATGAGTACAACCGTGAGCAGAAGGTCACCCAAGGCAAGCTCAATCGACAGTTCCTGGAGATCCGGGTCAATGAAGTGAAAGGCAAGCTGGATTCTCTGATCGTGGCAAACCAAGACTTTCAGGAAAGCAGCAAGGCTATTCACCTGGAATCCCAAGCCAAAGCGATCGTGGAATCCTATAGCGCTTTGATAGCAGAGAGCATGATGGCGGATGTGGAGCTGGAGCTTGCTCGGTCAAACTTCGGATCAGAAAGCCCCATTGTTCGCGAAGCTGAGCTGCGCAAAAGCAGCATCCAGCGACAGATCAGGGAGCTGGAAGCAAGCGGAGAAACCCCTGAGTATCTCATCAATATCGGTTCATTGCCGCAAGTGACGGCGGAGTATCTGCGCCTGGAGATGGACATGCAGATCTCTCGCACCCTCTTTGAATATCTCTATCCCCAATATGAAGCCGCGCGCCTATCAGAATTGCGTGACATGCCGTCGATCGAGATCTTGGATACACCCCGTCTTGCCGGACGCAGGGACTATCCCAAGAGGGCTCTCATATGCGTGGTGGCTACCATCATCGGCTTTATCTTGGCGGTCATACTTGCTTTGATCCTTGAGATCATACGCCGCAATCAAGCCCGCATTGCGGATATCAAGAAAAGCTTGAGGCAATGAAACACTTCCAAGCCGCCAAGATCCAAAACTGGTCTGTAATGCTAGTTCTGACCGGGATTTTGGCTCTTATCAGCGTGGTCATGGGCAGTTTTGCGCAGGATCTGGAGCTCAAGTATGTGATCATGATGATCGGTATCGTGGGCGCTTGGCTGGTATACAGTCTTTTTGGCGGAGTTAGTTTGCATGGATCTTTGATCCTCATCTCGCTTGCTCTGATCAAGCCGTTGATGCCGGTGTTTTTCCTGCTGCTTTTGCTCTTCATCTTCTTGATAATAGCAGAGATGTATCACAAAGAGCAGCTAAGCCTGCACCTTCCTTATCCTGTGGCAAGCCTGATGATTTTGGCGTTTGGGGCCTATAGTGCCTTGCGCATCTCGGATCCTTTGGGTTACACGATGTTATTCACTACCGTGATAGTCCCGGTGCTCACCCTGATCCTTTGTCGTAATGCTCGCTTGGATGAGACTTCCATGCTGATCTGGATGAAGGCAATCGTGGCAGTGGGAGCTTTTGTAGGCGCCTATGGCATCTATATCGCCATCCAAAATCCCTTTGAGAGATTGGGATCATTTTGGTTTACTGCCATGACGATCAACGGCTTCTACACGATGGCGTTCTTCTTTGCGCTCACTCTGCTCTTCCAAAGCACCACGCAATTTCTGAAGGCGCTCTATGCTTTTGCGGCACTCTTGATCCTCTTTGGGATGCTCTATACATACACTCGGATGGCGATCTTGGCGGTTGCTTTTGGAATCTTTCTCTTCATGATCCGGATTCGATCAATGCGCTATCTGGGCATCGTCTTTGTAGCTCTGATGCCGCTGGTGATCCCCAGTTCCATGATATCGCGCATCGAGCTCGGTTTTAACAACGATGTATCACTTTTGATCCGTGGGATAGCCTGGTATCTGGCGGGGCTGCAGATCTATCACAATCCGCTCACGGGGATTGGATTTGGGGTCTGGACAGAGTGGTATCCGAGCATGATTCCCATGCGTCAGCTATATGCTCAGCATCCGCACAATCTATATCTGAATCTCATGGTCGAGATGGGCATCATCGCCGCACTGAGCTATCTTTGGATCATCTATTCCGTCTTGCGCCGCTATTGGAAGTCCCATGTGGCGCACACCAATGATATCCTGCATTATGGCATGTGGGTCAGCCTGATGGCGGTCATGTTTGCCTGCATTACAGATATCTTTATCCAACAGCACCTTGTCAGCATCATGTTCTGGCTGAGCTTGGGCATAGTGCTGAGACTAACCGATATGAGAGAATCACATGAATAATTTTAAGAGCCTGATAGAGATCTTAGCAGCCTTAAGAGATCCGGAAAAGGGCTGCCCCTGGGATCTGAAACAAACCCCAAAATCATTGGTCCCAAACTTCATTGAAGAACTTTATGAGGTGGTCGAAGCCATCGAAGATGAAGACGATCAGGCTTTGCAGGAGGAGCTGGGAGATCTGCTTTTACACATAGTCTTTCAGATTCAGATTGCCAAGGAAGAAGGCAAATTTGACGAAGCGGATGTCCTGAAATCCATCTGCAGCAAGCTAGTGCGTCGTCATCCCCATGTCTTTGGAGATCTATCCCTATCCGATGCTGATGGCGTCAAGATGAATTGGGAACGGATCAAAAAGCAGGAAAAGCATGAACGTGAGAGCGTTTTGGACGGCATTCCCCGCGCCATGCCGGCTTTGATCCAAGCCTATCGCATCCAAGAGAAGGCGGCTTCTGTGGGCTTTGATTGGCCGGATCTTAGCCCCGTCTTGGCAAAGATCGATGAAGAACGCGAGGAGCTGCAGGAAGTGCTGGCGGCAGGTGATGCCGAAGCCATCTATGAAGAGCTGGGGGATCTGCTGTTTAGCGTAGTGAATCTTGCCCGCAAGCTAAATATCGATGCCGAAGCCGCCCTCAAGGACGCAAACCGAAAGTTTTACCGCCGCTTCCGTCATGTGGAAGCCCAATATCAGGATAGCGACATTCACGAGGCAAGCCTGGAAGAGCTCGATGAACACTGGGAAACAGCCAAAACTAAATAATCGCTATCATTCACTGCGGCTATATGTGGTCTTTGGATCGCTAATAATCTTCGTATTCTTCGCGATCTACACCCAGATCTTGATCCATGAAGCCAGAAAGGATCAGGAGTATGTGCCCAGGATCTTTGCGCAATATGTTGCCTATACCGATGGTTACTTGCGCTCGGCAGAGAGGTATACCCGGCTGCTCACCGAAGTGAGCTCAAAATATCTTCAATTTGCCGCTCAAGATGATTTTCAACAGCAGCTTTGGGACTACATTTCCACGGAGTTCATGCAGAAAAATCCCATCCCCATCATCATCACGGATGAAGCCATGCAGCCTTTGATCTGGAAAAACGTCCCGGTCACCCAGGATTCCCTTTATGAAGATCTCAGCCCGGACACTCAATTTTTCATGGGCGAGATGATGAACCGGATGGTGCAGACCCCGCTGATAGATCAAGGCACTCTCAAGGGATATGCTTTTTACAGTCGCCCTCTATCTTTTGAACAGTTCATTCGCAACATCGATTATTCCGTGATCGTGACAAATCGCAATCGAGAACCTCTCTTCTGGAGGAACGTCGATGTCAGCGAGAATACAGCTTTTGATGATCTTCCCATTGAGAAGCAATTTACCTTGCTCTCAGCCCAAGCCTCGATGACGGAAGTTCCGCTCTCAAATCAGGCAGACTCTTTGGGGTTCATCTATTTTTCCATCCCGCATTCACTTTCATACATCCGCTACATCATCGTATTGGAGCTCTTCCTGGCGCTCATGGTCGTCTTTTTTGGCGGATATGGCCTATTGCTCCTCCGGCGCACTGAAAAGGATACGCTCTGGGTGAGCCTGGCAAAAGAGACTGCCCACCAGTTTGGCACTCCGATCACTTCCCTGATGGGCTGGATTGACTACATGGCTACCAGCTCTTCAGACAGCATCGTGCGTCCGGACATGGATCAGATGCTTGACTTCATGAGAGCTGATCTGGACCATCTGCGAAACATCGCATCAAGATTTGGAAAAGTGGGCAGCATCACCAAGCTGGAACCTCAGAATCTACACACATTACTCGATGATATCGTGGAATACTTCAGCCATAGAATGCCGCATCTTGGCTCTCGGATCGACATCCATCTGATCAGCAAGATTGATGGAATACAGGTGATGATGGACAAAGAATTGATCAAATGGACTATGGAAAACCTGATCAAAAACTGTGTCGATGCCATGTCTACCAAAGGTGGTCACATCATCGTAACCGCCACCCACAAAAGCCCATTTGTCTATGTCCATATCCGCGATGAAGGCAAAGGCATTCCCCGCGGGCAGTGGAAGAAGATCTTCGATCCCGGAGTCACCTCCAAGACCCGTGGCTGGGGCTTGGGGCTCAGCCTGGCAAAACGCATCATTGAGGAATATCACAATGGTCGGATCCGCGTGGTAGAAAGCGCATTAGGCGAGGGCAGCACCTTCGAGATCCGTTTGCACACCACCGAAAGCAGAAGGAGGAAGTCATGAAACTCGTGGTAAATCGTGATGAAATGCGCAGAATGGATATGCGCACGATCAAGGATTTTGGCATCCCGTCCCGCGTCCTGATGGAGACCGCCGGCGTGAGATCAGCAGATTGGATCATGGAAAACTACCCCTGGGAAGTTTCCGGGCAGATCTTTATCTTATGTGGCAAAGGCAACAACGGCGGAGACGGCTATGTGATTGCCAGACATCTGTTCCCTTACAGTCAAAGTGTCACCATCCTCAGCTTGGGTGAAGGCCGCATGAGCTCAGAAACTGCCCTCAATCGAAAGCTCTGTGAAAGCCTCGGCATCCGGATCCATGATGTCAATACCGCCCAAGATCTTGACGATATCGCTGCTCTCTGGGATGAGCCCATTGATCTTTTGATCGACGCCGTCTTCGGCATTGGTTTTCATGGAGATGTCGCCCCAAACTTGCGTGAGATCTTCTATTTGTTTGACACTTTGCCTGCCCCGAGAATAGCCATAGACATCCCCTCCGGAATCGACGCCGACACGGGAAATGGCTATGCCATCAGGATGGATGCCACGCTCGCCATTGCGGAGCTCAAGTTTGGGCATCTTCTGGGAAAAGGCAGAGAGCTCTCCGGCGAGATCCACACCATCCCGATCGGCATTCCAAATGATTACCGCAGCGGCATCTCGGCATATCATTATGAAGAAATAATGCTCCCCGCTCGAGACCCGGCAGGACACAAAGGGGATTTTGGCAGAGTGATTGCCATCGGTGGCAGCGAAGGCTATCTGGGCAGCATCAAACTCGCGGCCAACGCGGCTCTCAGAGCCGGTGCCGGTCTGACCTATCTATACAGCCGCCATGAGCTTCTGCCATATTACTATGCGGACCCCTGTGAGATCATGGTCTTTGGCATCCCGCAGATTGCCGGCAATGATCCTCTTCCGGATGAAGCCGCTCTTTGCGCAGAGCTTGCCAAGGCGGATTCAATCGCCATCGGATGTGGCATGGGACTGGATGATTTTGCCATAGAACTCTTAAGGATAGTGCTCACTCATTCCAAGGTGCCAACGATCTTGGATGCGGATGCATTGACCATCCTCAGCTCTCAGCCGGAGCTGATTCCACTGCTCAAAAACGGCAGATTCCTCCTCACCCCTCATAAAAAAGAGTTTTGCCGATTGGCAAAGATCAATATGGAAGAGCTGGATCAAGACCCCATTGGCAAGCTCAAAGAGATTCAGGCCCTTCTCGGCTGCCCGATTTTGCTCAAAGGGCACAGCAGCATCTACTGCGACTCATCTCAGATCCAAATCCTGACTGCCGGGAATGACGCTCTTGCCACAGGTGGCAGCGGAGACGTGCTCTGTGGGATCATCGCAGCATTGGCCGCCACAGGACAGGACATTATACATTCTGCCTGTTCAGCTTCGCTTCTAATGGGCAAGACTGCCGAGAGACTATCTCTTAGCCGCGAATCTTCTACCATCCTACCCTCGGATATTATTAATCACATTGGAGATATAGATGCACAAACTTGAAAAGATGAATACTCCCGTTTTCTGGGCTGAAGGTCATCCCGGAAGATTGGATCGAGACGCATGGCAGATCGAGGTCAGCGGATCTTGCGCTGAGCCTCGCACATTTTCTTGGCAAGAGCTTATGGCTTTGCCCGCCGTGACCGTTGAAGCCCGCCTCACCAGCGTCACTCGTTGGTCTGTCTTCGGCTTTTGGACCGGTATCCCCATGGCGGAAATCCTGAGGCTGGTAAAGGCAAATGACAGCTGCAGATATCTGCGCTTTTGGTCTGTGGGAATGATCTACGATACTTCCATCCCCCGCGACATCGCCGAGCAAGAGCGCTCACTCATAGCTTGGGCTTTTGATAATGAGCTTTTGGATGAGAACTATGGAGGTCCCGTGCGTGGATTCACCCCCTATCTCTGGGGTTATAAGTCTGCCAAAAGCATCGTAAAGATAGAGCTTATGGATTATTATGTGCCGGGTTTCTGGGAAATGCGCGGTTACACCGACAGCGGCGAGATCGAAGCCGGACCATGTCGGGACATCAATGATGGCGGAGTGCTCAAGGAAATCCCTGCCGGTGAAGTGAAGGAATTTATCTAAACATGAAGCTGTGGGTCACATATCTTCGCGCCATCGGTGCGATGTTTTTTTGGGCTATCACATTTGTATGGTATAAGATAGCCTATGAAACCTACCGTCCCTATGAAGTAATATTCTTCCGTCTGCTCTTGGCAAGCATCATCCTCTTTGGCATCATGGCAATCGGCAGAAAGTGGCAAAAGATCGAGAGGGGAGATCTCTGGCGATTGATGATCGTAGCTTTCTTTGAGCCCTTCCTCTATTTTAATGGCGAAGGCAATGCCATGCAATATGTCTCCAGCTCTTTTGCCAGCATTGTGATCGCCACCATCCCGATCTTTGCGGCTCTTGGCGCTTGGTTGCTACTCAAAGAACGGCTTAGCATCTGGGTGATCATGGGGGTGATAGTTTCCTGCATGGGCGTCGTGATCATGAGCTTTGGCTCGGGTGAGCTCAGAGCCACGATGATCGGAATGATGTTCTTGGGGCTGGCGATCTTCGGAGCCGTGGGCTATGGCCTGATGGTGCGTCCTTTGACGCTCAAGTATTCCACGCTCACTATCGTGGCATACCAGTCCATCTTCGGAGCAATCTACTTTTTGCCTATGTTTCTGATCGTGGATGGCAGCCATTTCATGAGCGTTGAGCACTCTCTAAGAGGGATCTATACCATCGTCGCGATGTCCCTCTGTGCCACTATCGGCGCTTTTGTGCTCTTCACGGATGTGATCCGTAGTCTGGGCGTGGCAAAATCCAATATCTTCACAAATCTCATCCCGGTGTTCACTGTGGTTTTGGCATTTTTTATCCTTGGCGATGCCATCGGGATTCGCACCATCATCGGTCTGCTGCTCACCCTGATCGGACTCTTGTTATCCCAATATGCAGATCTCAAAAAGCTTAAAGAGCGCTATATTTTGGGCAGGAGCATCTCACCAAAAGCTGCTGATTAGCTTCGATGTTCAGGATCTAAAAGAGCGAGAATTTATCTTCGAATTCTCTCGCTATATGGCAAGCATACAAAAGCCGTAAGTCCTTATTTTCTCACCCCTTGCTGTCTACAGCGGTGAGCGAGCGGTGAGCAAGGCCTTAGGAGGCCTGCAAAATAAGGACTTACGATAGCCATTTTCGCGCTTCTACTGATGGATTCTGCGGCTTTGTCCAAGATGGGGAAGATAGATTTGTGGGAAAATGTCGGGTGTTTATCAGGACTTTGACACGGGAGAAGAGCGCTGCTCTACTACATCCTCTCGAGGGCCCTAAGAAGCGCTTCTTCATGGCGGCGAACTATGCGTCTTACCATCCTATCGGTGGGATGGATGATGCTTTGACCGTCTTTGTTTACTCCCCCAATCTCGATCAGCATGCCGGGAACTCCCAGACTGTGGTAGAAGAAATTGCGGGCATTGCCGACCCTTGAAGTGTTTCCCCGATGTAGTGAGTAGCTGCCGCGATAGTAGTCCCGCGGGACGTTTTGGGCATAGAAATCGGCGATGTCTTGGAGCCGAACAAAATCTTCATCTTCTTCCTCCACTGCGGGCAGGAAGATGCGCTCGCTGAGAGCGCCGGTGAGAGAGGAGTGGTAGAAGATCGCCAGTTCAAAATCCACTCTGCGCCCGAGTGATATGATGGATTTGATTTCGCTTTCCGAAGCCGGAGTGGGGCCTTTGTAAAAAGAGCTTTGCGGATTTGTCTCAGTATCCAGATCCCAAAAAACCGGATAGTTCCGATTTAGATCCACTCCATCGGTGCGGATATCCAGCTTGCCATTGCCGTCAGTATCGCGATTGTTTTTGCGCTTGACGCGGGCTTTGCCATCGGAGACCACTCTCCAGCCTTCAGGATTGAGAGTCGGCACGATCCAGATCTTGTATTCATCCAAGATCTTTTGCACGCGGCTGTTTTTCTGATAGCCCTGCGCAAGGCTTTCAAAGAGGTGAAAGGACAATGCGACTCCCAGCACTTCATCGGCATGATGCTGTCCGATCAGCAGGATATTGCGCTTGCCTTTGCCGATTTCAATGGCGTAGATCGGCAGATACTCGGTGTCTGTGAAGCCGATGATGCGGTGCACCAAAAGCGATGGATATTCGCTGGCAAGATGATTCATGCGCGGCAGCAGATCGCCGGGAACGGGATATGCCGAAGTCAGAGGATATTGATTTACCCCCTGATATGCACAGGATGCCAGAAACAGCATAGCCAAAAGCGATAAAGAACAGACGCTATTCTTTGACATCTATATCGTCCCAAGCAGAGCTGATCTCATCAAGGGAAAATCCCTTGCGAAACAGCGAGGCAAAGATCTTTTCTTTCCTTTTGTATGGCTGTTCATCACGGTGGCGAAAGCTGAGCTTCACGATCTGATCCTTCAAAAATGATTTGCTGCTTTCGGGATCATGCAGGCTTTCCAAAAGAGGCTCCGCGATCTGCGGCGAGATCTTCTCTTGGCGAAGCTTCATGAGGATGGCGCGGCGGCTTTTGCCTCTCTCGTAGAGGCTTCGGATGAGGATCTCGGCAAAGCGAATGTCGTCCAGATAGCCTTTTTCTTTGGCCAAATGGATGCACTTGTCGATGATATCTTGGTGATATGCCTTGCGCAAAAGAAAGTTCCGGCATTGATTTTCGCTGTGCTCCGCCTTGGCCAGATAATCTGTAAGATGGTGCCACGCGGCATTTTCCAGCTTTTCTATGAGCTCATGGGCGGCGTCATCAGAGATCTCGATCTCTTCCCCATAAGGGAAAAGATGGTGGAGGGTTCTGACGCTGAGAACCCCCCACACAAGATCATCCAAACTTAGATAAGCGCTATGTTTAGTCTTCTTCCAGTACTTCAGCTTCATCATGGCTGGGCGGATCTGTGAACTCTTCAGGGCTGATCTTGGCTCTGAGGCGCTGTTCAATCTCTTCCAGAAGTTCGGGATTATCAATGAGATAAGCCTTGGTCTTTTCGGCACCTTGACCCAGCTTGAGATCATTGTAGGCATACCAAGAGCCACTTTTCTTGACGATGTCGTGGGTGGAAGCCATGTCCAAGATAATGTCCAAATGCGAGATTCCTTGACCAAAGATGATGGGGAATTCCACGTTTTTGAAAGGAGGAGCAAACTTGTTTTTCACCACTTTGACCTTAGTGCGGGCGCCGATAATCTGGTTGTCTGCACCGGTGTCTTTGATGGCCCCTCCATAGCGAACTTCCAGACGTAGGGAGGAATAGAACTTCAGCGCGACACCACCGGTGGTGGTTTCCGGATTTACAAAGGCAGGTGCGCCGATCTTGATGCGAGTTTGGTTGATAAAGATTACCGCGGTGTTGCTTTTGGAAACAATGGCGGTCAGCTTGCGCAAGGCTTGGCTCATCAAGCGGGCTTGTAATCCGACGTGGCTGTCGCCCATGTTTCCTTCGATCTCCTGTTTGGGAACCAAGGCAGCGACGGAATCCACAATGATCAGATCCACCGCTGAGCTGCGCACGAGCGTCTCTGTGACTTCCAGCGCCTGTTCTCCGCCATCAGGCTGAGAGAGCAGCATGTTGTCTGTCTGTACTCCAAGGCGTTTGGCATAGGCTACGTCCAGAGCATGTTCGGCATCTACAAAGGCTACCGTGCCACCGATCTTTTGGCATTCTGCGGCGATGTGTAATGAAAGAGTGGTCTTGCCACTGGCTTCGGCGCCGTAGATCTCAATGATCCTGCCTTTGGGGATTCCGCCAATGCCAAGTGCAATATCCAAATTGAATGCCCCGGTCGGGATGATGTCCACTTGCTGATATGGCTTGTCTCCCAAACGCATAAGGGTGCCCACACCGAACTTCTTCTCGAGTTGAGACATTGCGGTTTTCAGGGCTGCATCTCTGTTTTTATCCAGCATATTTCCTCCGTTTATTTCAGATTATACTGTTCTATGATGTCGTATCTGGGGCCATCCGGGCTCAAGATACTGCGGTATAGGCTCAGGGTTTCCCAGCGGTGTGGCTTTTGCAGGGCTTCGTAGCTGAGCACACTGCGCTCAAAATCTGAATTCTGGGCTTCCTTGAGCCTGCCAAGGGTCACGTGTAGTTTTAGTTTCTTGGGATCTGCATCGATCTTGAGCTCTCGCAAGCTGCCAAGCAGCTGCCTGTTTAGCACCTGGAGATCTTTGCTGTTCCCGCTGAGCTTGAGCCAGATCAATCGCGGAGAGAGATGGGGAAAAAGTTCATATCCCTCTGCTGTAAGCACCGGGGGAGCATATCGCGAAGCTTGCTTTGCGATCACTCGGGAAAGCTCGCGAACTCTATGCTCTGCTACTTCTCCGATAAAATTGACCGTGAGATGCAGGTTTTCCGGGCGAACCCAGTTTATTCCCTTGTGTTTGATGCTCTGGAAATAGCTAAGCGCGCGGCATAGATCTTCGTGTAGGCTTTTTGGAGGTTCTAAGGCTATAAAAAGCCGCATCAGCGCTTGTATCCTATGTCCAACAAGAACTTCTTGCGATGGCTGATGTCAGTATCCAGCTCCACTCCCTTTGGAGAAGAGCCGTCAATCACGCCCAAGATGCCTCGTCCTTGCTCGCTTTGAGCGACGATCACCTGCACCGGATTTGCGGTTGCACAGAAGATCCTGACCACTTCCCGGCAGTCCTTGATCCCGGGAAGAACATTGATCGGAAACGCTCCTCGCATCACAATGATAAAGCTGTGTCCGGCACCCAGCATGCGGACGTTCTTCACTGCTATCTCAATCAATTCTGTGTCTGTGCCATCTTTGCGGATCAAACACGGTCCGGAAGCCTCACAGAATGCCAAGCCAAACTTGATGCCGGGGACGCTATTTACCATCACTTCATAGAGATCTTCCACGGTCTTGATAAAATGACTTTGACCGAGAATTATGTTACAATCATCGGGGAAGTTCATTTGAAGGTTATGAAGTTCCATCTCTTTCCTCTTAGCCGCTTATTTGACTATACAAGTAAAAAAACTTTGCAAGAGTGTCAAGCAAAATGTGCTGAGTAAAAGCAAATCTCTCTGAGCCCAAAGAGGAGATTCCGGGTCATGGCTCAAGTGATGAGTTCTTTCAGGATCGCCGTGGCATGAGCTTTGGCGCCTTCTCCAAGCTCTGCTACCGGCCCCACGCATCCGGGACAGCCATCGTCGCATTCACAGCGCAGGATCAGCTCAAATGCCGCACTGAGCACCTTGCCTTGGATCTCATAGAGCTTCCGGGAAAGACCGATGCCGCCGGGGATTTTGTCAAACAAAGCGATCATGGGCCATGCATCAGTGAGCCCGGCTTCTGCTTCGGTTGACAGCCCCAAGTCTTCCGGATCGCACATCACGAAGAAAGGTGCCAGATTCTTTAGGAGATAGCCCAATCCGGCAAGACCTCCCTGAATCCTGATGCGCTCTTCGGCAAGACGGTGACAGCGGGGGCAGAGTGTGATCAGATTTGCCGGATCATTGGCTTCCTCGTGCGAGGGAAAGCTGCGTAAGGGCACTCGGTGATGCACATCCCAAGCTTTGCCGCTTTCCGGGGTGTGGCATCTTGCACAGCGATTGCCGTCCCGAGTCCGGATCTGCTCTGAGATCTCCTTCCAATGGGGACCATAGTAGTTGCGATCACTATTCCACAAGCCTTGATCGCGTAGCTTCTTGACCATCAAGGGCGACAAAGATATCCACCAAGCCATGGTTTCCAGCTCCTGAACGGGTAGGTCAAGATCTTCAATACCCAAAACCTCCATCGTCCCAAAGCGGATCCTCTTAAATCCAGTCACTTGCTCCCGGACCAAGACTCTGCCAAAATGCTTTTTGCCCCAAGGGAAGCTGGAGCTTTGCATCAGCTTGATCAAGATCAGTTCAGTATCTCTAAGAGCTTGAGTATAGTAGTCTGCGGCAATCTCTTCCAAAAAGACCATATCCCCATCCAGGTCCAAGTCCTTGACGATCCAGGTCTCTCCCAGATGCAGATAGATGGCGCCCGGATGCGTCATCCATAGAGCGCTCAGCCGATCCACATAGCCGATCACTTCGCCATCTGCCAAGATTGGGAGCTGATTTGAGGCATTCCGGATGGAGACTTCAGCTGCAGGATAGTCATCGACCTTGCCCAGATATTTATTTCCGACCTTGCGGATCTTGCCTTCATCCAAAAGCAGATCCAGATATCCCATGAGCTCGACGGGCTCCAGATTCCCAAAGCTCTCTGTATCCTTGAGGGAAAGCTCACTGATGGCGCAGCGTAATTGTTGCAGCAAGACCTCGGTGTTTTTTGGATCAATCAGTGCTTCTTCCGGATTCTTCTCCCAGATGTATTCGGGATGTCGGCAGATGTATTGATCCAGGGGGCTGCTTCCCGCCACCAAGATGGATAGAGCGGAATTTGCCTTTCTTCCCGCGCGCCCTGCTTCCTGTCTCACTGCGGTTATGCTGCCGGGATAGCCATTGATCAAAGCAACATCCAAAGAGCCGATATCAATGCCCAATTCCAGCGCATTGGTTGAGATGATGAGGCGCAATCTTCCTTCACGCAGGTCTTGCTCGATCCGGCGTCTTTCTGAGGCGAGATAGCCGCTGCGATATGAGGAGATCTGCGCTCTAAGGCTTTGCGGCATATGCAGCAGCAGCATCTCCACACTGCGGCGGGAAACGCTAAACAGGATAGTGGACAGGTCATAGTTCATGATCAATCGGGCGAGCGAGACGGATTCAAGCATGCTGCTTCGCCGGATTCCCAGATCATGATCCACGATCGGGGGATTGATGATCATATTTATTCGCTCCCCTTGAGGAGAGCCATCTCCTGAGATCAGGATAGCTTCTTGCCCGATGAGTTCTTGCACAAAGTCCAGTGAGTTTGCCAAAGTCGCTGAAGTGCAGATGAAGGTTGGCTGAACCGGATACAGCCTACAGATGCGGATCAGACGTCTGAGCACATTGGCAAAGTGCGAGCCCAATATCCCCCGATAGTAGTGAACCTCATCGATGACGATGTAGCGCAAGTGCGAAAAGAAGGCAGACCAAAGACTGTGATTTGGCAATATGCCCAGATGCAGCATGTCAGGATTGGAGAAGATGATCTTGGCTTCACGGCGGATCCTGCTTCGATCCTCAGAAGGAGTATCCCCATCGTAGATGGCGGCGGAGATCTTTGCCCCGGTGTCTTTCTTTAGTCGCTGATTGAACTCTTTCATTTTTTGGGCTTGATCTTGTGCCAGAGCTTTGGTGGGATAGATCAAAAGGGCTCGAGCTTTGGGATCTGTCAGACACGCGGAGAGAATGGGCAACTGATAGCAGAGGCTCTTCCCGCTGGCTACGCCACTATTGATCACGATATTCTTCCCGGATAGGACTGCCTCAATCGCTTGGCCTTGATGCAGATACAGCTGCGTGATGCCTAGCTCTTCCAAGAGCTTGATCGTGCGCGGATCTAGGTCACTTGGAAAAGCCGTATATCGCGCATCTTGAGGCTGAGTGACCATCGTCGAAACTATAGTCTCTTTGTGCCTTCGGTGACTCAGCAGTTCTTCTGAAAGTGCTTGAATTTCTTGCATCTATGGGATGATCACTTGTTTGAAGGTTTGCGTGCGGACATCTTGGCGGATCCTGACAAAGTAGATGCCGGCAGATAGAGACAGAGCCGATGAATCAAAGCTGCGGACAGCCCGCGCGGAGCTGATCCTTTGTCCGCGCAGGTTAAAGAGATCCAGATCAAATGAGGCATCGCTCTTTAGCGAGAAATGCTTATTACTCGGATTTGGATAGGGACGCGGCAATCTTGCTTCCGGGACGTTTATGCCCACATGCCCGCTTTCTGCTTCGACGACGATATCATCCACAAAAAGAGCGAGCGCATCCAAGGACACTGCATTGAGCGCCAGATAGACGTCTTGATTTTCATATGCGGCAAGATCGAAGACATATTCCGTCCAGCTTGCAGGTACCAAAAGCCAGTCTTCCGGATGCAGCAAAGAAAAAGAGGAAGGCAGGGCGTCAGTGGCAGAGACCAAGACCCTGAGCCGCTCCAGACCATAGGCAGGAGTATAGCTTCTTGCCACAAATCTCAGCTTAGCCCCACTCCCCAGATGCAGATTTGGCAGGATCAGCCAGTCATTATTCGGCGGATTTGTCGCGCTGGCAGACATCAGCATCTTTACCCCTGATGGCACCGTGATGTCCGTCACAGGAGGCGTAGTGGATGCCGGAGCAAATACTATCCAGCCTTGGGGAGCGCCCGCATTTGGCCATGATGCGTGATCCCATCCCCATGTATCAGAACCATCTAGATCCAAGATCTGATAGCCGGGAAGCTCTGTGCTAAACGGAGGATACGCTTCAAAACTCTGATACAAGATGAGATCTTGACCTGCCTGTGGCACAGTGATCAAGACACTATTTGAGTGAGGCGAGACCTCTCCTGAAGAATAGAGGGCTTGCACGCTGTATTGATAGCTCGCGCCGGGGATCAGATCCTGATCAATAAAGCTTTCGCCGCTCGTCTCAGAATATACGCTGCCATCGCGGAAGAGGCGATATCCTTCGGGCTGATTCAGCGGGGGAGCATCCCAAAAAAGCATGATCACCCCATCTAGGAAGTAGCCATAGAGATTCCTTGGTGCGGCAGGATCCGAGATCGAGCCCAGATGCAGCCTGAGATTGCTGATATAGCTCTTGCTCACGGGATTTGCCGGAGGATCGTCGGGATCAGGATTTACGGACATGCTGATGAAGTTTAGCGCGCGTGTGTTTGACATCTGCGTGCAGAAAAAGTCGTCACTGGTCATCCCTTGTCCATCGGTGTTTTCGTCCACAGCCACGATGAGATTTGAAAAGCCATCATAGCTAAAGCTTTGATCCAGCGGGATCGTGAGCCAGCCGATGCCGGGAAGCCCTGCCGCAAAATAATCCGCACTCAAGATGCCGTGATAGACCGTGCTCAATTGCGATGTCGGCACCCAATCCGAAAGCTCTGATAGATCGCTGTGTCCCAGATAGATCTTCCATTCTTTGTTGCCTTGCAGAAAGCTCTCACTGGTGACATTATATTGAAAACCGATCTGTGAAATCTCGCCGGATTGTCCGATCTCTGAGGAGTAAAAAAGCTGTTGCGAATAGCTAAAGCGCGCCACGGGCTCGATGGGCAGCCCTTGATGCAATACATTTCCTGTGCCGATCGTCACCGTATTTGCCGAGAGGTGCAGACTTAGTAGCAAAAACAAGCAAAGCCACCCTCTATAGACCATCGTCCCTTGAGGCGCACATCGTCTTTGCATCATCCGTTCCTCCGCACAATCCAGCGCATTTTCATCTTGTCTACAATGTGCCGAAAAGAAGCAATGCTGTCAAGCGAAAAGCAATATCAGAGCTTGAGTATCTTACCTGATCCGCTATATTCTAGAGATTCAACCCGATATAAATAGATCCCGGACGGACAGATCCTGCCCGCTTGATCGCGTCCATCCCACGAGCCAAGAGTGGATTCGTAGACTTTCTGCCCCTTCAGGTTATAGATATGAAGACGACTCGGTGACTTCGGCATGGGTTCCAGTTCAAAATGGCAAGTCTGACGGAAAGGATTGGGGCCCACTCTCAGCCGATACTTAGGCAGCTCGGGAGAGCTATCAAGAATGGATACAGCCGGTGTGAAACTAAAGGGAAGCAGGCACCAATTTTGATCAAAGACCAGCCGCAGATCTCCCGAGATAGCTTCACCGGTTCTGCCGATGTGGCTGATGCTAAAGCTCAGGATGCCATAGTCTTCGATGCTCACGGGCAATTGGGGTGAGAAGCTGAAGTCATCTGTGCTAAGGCCTTGAGGAAACCTGATCTGTATCAGCTCAAGAGGAGCATCTGTGAGATTCATAATCTCGACGCTGCTCGTCTGACCTGCTTGAATGTCAATGCTTTCCGGAATGCAGATGGCAGCCGTTTTGGGATATATATCCACGATTGCACCCTCAACCACTGTCAATCCATAGGGAATCCCTTGCGGGAGGCTATACCAAGCATTGTAAGAGCCGCCCCAGCCGAAATTTAGATGGTGCAATTCATTATCGGAATCGTATCCGTCTATCACCACATTATGTCCTGCATCCCAAGAGGGAGTGACCACTGCCAGATGCACGAGATAGCCATTTGCCAAGTTTTGATTGATGCGAGCATAGAGATTGCCGGCATCAGCCTCCAAAAGCACCGCCTCATCAAAACCAAATCTTTGGTAGGCAGTGAAAGCCTGATTCACACCCATTGTCCCTGAGACTTGAGACGAATAGACTTGCTTAAGCGCTGTCCCGGAGGCAAATACCAATGCCGCCGCTAGGCTGTCTGAAAGCGGGATATCCCTTGCAAAAGCTGCGTCTATTTCAGACAGATAGCCATTTAAACGAGAGAAATCGGGAAAGCCAAGATCAGCATGATCATCATCGATCATATAGTTGCGTCCCGAGAAACTGTGGTAATAATCGTCCCCATCATCCAGACGCGTATTGTTTGTGGTCTGCAGATAGTTGAGGATCTGCCCCATCGCAATTGCGGGGCAGCCTGCCACACTGCGAACGTTGCTGACGGGATCCATTGGCACCATCATGTTCCAAGGGTAGTTTTGGCTCCAAGCGCTCTGAAGAAGATATTCTCCTTGGATATTATACGCAAATCCCGGATTCAGGGCCCGAATCCAAGCCTCTTGATTTTCGGCAGATCTTGATCCATATCGCAACCGAGCACTAAGATCTGCGACTATCAAATCCTCCATAATACTCGTTTCTCTCATACTATGAAAATCCGACTCAAAAGAATAGGATATCAAGACGGGCAGTTGCTGATGCGCGGAAAGAGCGACATAGCCCATGGGTTCCAGATGATAGATATACGCTAGGGGACGAGAGTCGGTGACCAGCTCTTCGTGAGAGCGGATTCGATATTCAGGTGCACTGACGCGAAGGGATTTCTCCGCCAGGACTCTTGCATCATCTTCGCAAACGAGCTGAGCTGCAAGCAGGGATACGGAAATCAAAAGCAGCAAAAGCAGTGATCTTTTCATAGCCATTTATAGTCTCCGTTATTTCAGATTAACAGTCTTTTGTGTGCAAGGGCATCAAGCGGGGCTGAGATGTCAAGATAAGTTTGCGCATTTCTGCATGGCTGGGTGATGATTTTTGTAGACAGTGCGAATTCAGCAAGATCAGTAGCACGCTTTTTGGCGCGATTAACAACTCCGTAAGTCTTTATCTTCTCACCCCTTGCTGACTCGAGCGGTGAGCGAGCGGTGAGCAAGGCATGAGGTGGCCTTGTTTTGCAAGCACTTAGCGCACTGATTTTGGAGAGCATGAGACATAGATCTATCGATTATCAAGCTCATCATTGAGCCTGCGGGTGTCTGGTCATGTCATGTCAGTCAATCTCATTTTGAGCTTTTTCCTCATGCCTGAGAAGCCAGATCCTTGGTGGCCGATATATTTGCCAAACTTCGCCGAGATGGTGAAATCATCACACCAAGACCGGTAAGGCAAGCTGATATCCGAGCGTAGCTGCCTATGCTTGGATAGCCCGCAATAGATTAAAGAAATATGTGGACAAAAACCCTGCCAATTTCAGATAGGATTGGGACTAACAAAGAAAAAACGAAACAAGAAAGAGATGTCCAAAAAGAAGAATAGCCTGATCCGCCATGCCTATAGCAGCTCCACCATAGAGGGGATTTTTGCGCAAATCTATGGCAATCTGGCGGCGATCGGGAGCTCATTTGTCACCAAGCTTATGGTGATCATGGGGGCAAGTCCCCTTCATTATAGCATGCTCTCCGCACTGGGGCAGATCTCAGCTCTGTGGCAGCCTCTGGGAGTGGCTTTTTCGCATAGCATCAATCAGCGGAAGTGGATCTGCATCTGGATCACTTTTGTGGGACGCTTTCTCACTCTGTTTTTGGGACTCGCGCTGCTGTTCCCCCAGCGGCAGCAAGGCATCTGGTTCATGCTCGGACTGCTCTTTTTCAGTGCGGGGTTCCAAGCAACCGGAGCAAACATCTGGATCGCCTGGGTGAGTGATCTGATCCCACTGAGGATCCGCGGCAGATTTTTCTCCCGCAGAAATCAGATCCTGCTTACTGTAGGCTTACTGTTTAGCTATGCGATCAGTTATCTGGCAGATCTCTTCGAGAAGGGCGCAAGTCCGCTGCAAATAGAGTCGTTACAAGAGTATTTCGTTCCTCAAAATCAGGCGATGTTTTTGGCATTTGTATTTGTCTTTGCCTCCATCATCGGGATCATCGGGCTCTCCTTTCTGGCGCTGCAGCCTGAGCGCAAGAGGGAACACAGCGCCGGGCAAAGCTTGCGCAATGTCTTCTTGGAACCCTTAAGGGACAAGAACTTCCGCTTGCTTTTGGTCTTTGGTTCGTGGTGGATGCTGGCTGTGGGAGTGGGCAGCCCGTTTTGGACTCCATTTATGCTCAAGAATCTGCAGATGAGCCTCTTTGAGGTGCAGCTATACAACAGCCTGCATATGGGATCATCGCTTCTGGCATTTGGTTTTTGGGGGAAGTTTATTGATCGCTTTGGCAACAAAACCGCCATGAAGATCTGTGTGCTCCTAGGTGGTCTGAATCCGCTGTTTTGGCTGCTGATGAGTTCTTCAAACTATGCCATTCTGTGGTTTGAGGGCATATCCTCGGGCTTTATGTGGGCAGGCACGGGGGTGATCAGCACAAATTTTGTGCTCAGTATCGCGCCGAGGCGAAAGGAGCAGTCCTACAGCGGGATCTATGCGGCGTTTACGGGCATGTTTATGATGAGTTCCACTCTTGCCAGCGGTATCTTCTATCCCGGCAGCATGGATCTGGGCAGGCTGCATCTGGCTCCGGAGCAGGTGACTTTTGGGATCAGCGCTGTGATGAGATGGCTGGCAATCATTCCTCTGGCATTGGTCAGGGAATATCGCAGTGTGCCTCTACGCAGAGCCTTGGCATATGGCCTAGGGCGGATCATCGGCTGGCGTCCCAGGATGAGTAAGCGCAGCTAAACTGATCCTTTTGGACACAAAAAACCGGCCTCGTCAAAGGCCGGTGATTATCTTTTGGAAGCCTTGTCTTAAACTTCCATGATTTCTTTTTCTTTGGATTTTTCCACTTCGTCGATCTTGCCAATCCATTCGTCGGTGATATCTTGGATTTCTTTGAGCAATTTCTTCTCGTCGTCCTCACTGATCTCGCTGTCTTTCTTCATCTTTTTGGCCTGATCATTTGAATCGCGGCGGATGTTTCGGATGGCGACGCGGGCTTCTTCCGCGATCTTCTTGAGTTCGCGAACGATGTCTTTGCGTTTTTCTTCAGTCAAGGGCTGGAAAGGCAGGCGGATCACGTTGCCGTCGTTTTCGGGGGTGATGCCGATATTGGCGCCCAGGATGGCTTTTTCGATATCTGCCAGGGTGGTTTTGTCCCAAGGCTGGACTATGATCGTGCGTGGTTCCGGGATTGAGATGTTGCAAAGCTGCTTGACCGGTGTGGGTTGGCCATAGTAGTTGATCCGGACATCGTCCAAGATCGAGGCACTGGCTCTTCCGGTGCGCACTTTGGAATAGTTGTGCAGTAGTGATTCGAAGCTTTTTTGCATTTTCTCGGTGGTTGTGTTTTTGATCTCTTGCATTGTAACCTCTTTATTAGGGATGAATGAAGGTGCCGACATTGGCATCCTGCAGTGCAGCTTTCAGGTTCTTTGGTTTGCATATATTGAAGATCTTGATCGGCATCAGATTTTCTGCTGCGAGTGAAAAAGCGCTGAGATCCATGACTCTGAGGCGTTTTTCGAGGCAGGTCTGATAGTCCGCGTCGCGGATAAACTCTGCATTGGGATCTTTCATGGGATCGGCAGTATAGAGTCCATCCACTTTTGTGGCTTTGAGCACGATGTCGAGCTTGAGCTCAATGGCGCGCAAGATAGCCGCGGTATCGGTTGTAAAATATGGATTCCCGGTGCCGCCTGCAACAAAGCAGATCTTGCCCTCAGATAGGGCTTTTTGCACCTTAGGCGCGCTGTAGTGAGTCGCCACTTTGTCTAGGACAAAGCTGGAAAACACCTTGGCGTTGCAGCCTTTGGCGATCAAGATCTCAGCAAGATAGAGCGCATTTTGGATCGTGGCGAGCATGCCGATATTGTCCAAAGTAACTCTTGAGAGACTCTGGTTTTTCCAGCTTCCGCCACGGAAGATGTTTCCTCCACCCAAAACGACTGCGATCGAATATCCTTGGTTTTTGAGCTCAATAAGCTCATCCGTGAGGGCATCACAGACCTCGTCGTCAAATCCAAACCCGGCTTTACCGGCCAAGACTTCACCGCTCAGCTTGAGCATGATGCGGTTGATCTTTTCGGCCTTGAAAGTGCTATTCATCCTGACTTGAGGGCTTATTCGCCCAATGCGTAACGAACGAAGCGGGCTACTTGGATGTTTTCACCTGTCTTGGCAATGGAATCAGTGAGCAATTCTTTGACGGTCTTTTTCTCGTCTGAGATCAGTCCCTGCTCCATAAGAGCGTGTTCGCTGCAATACTTGCGGATGTTGCCTTCAACGATCTTTTCCACGATTTCGGGTTTCTTGCCGTCGTTGATGGCTTTGTTTCTGGCGATTTCTTTTTCGCGTTCGATGATTTCGGGATCAATTTCCTCGGGTGTGATTGCCAAGGGATTGGTAGCGGCGATCTGCAGGGCGATCTCTTCAGCCAGCGCGGCGAATTCTTCGGTGCGTGCAACGAAATCGGATTCGCAATTGAGCTCGAGCATCACGCCGATCTTGCCATTAAAATGGATGTAGGAATAGATGATGCCTTCTTTGGTCTCACGCAGGCTTTTGGCCTCTGCTTTGGAGATTCCACGCTCACGCAGATGTTTGATGGCTTCGTCGATCTTGCCATCAGTTGCGACCAAAGCTTTGCGGCATTCCATCATGCCCACTCCGGTCCTCTCACGCAGTTCTTTTACCATGGTTGCGGTAATATCTGCCATTGTAAACTCCTTTATGATGAAAGATAAATTGAAGCGTGCCGGGAAAACCGGCACGCATGATTAAGATCCTTATTGTTCAGTCGCGGCCATTTCCGGGACTTTTTCTTCGACTTTTTCTTCTACCGGCTCTTCGGTCTCTTCAGCTTCTTCTTTGGCTTCTGCGCCTTCAGTAGCTTCGGGAGCGTCGGAACCTTCGCTTGCCAAACCGCGTCCCTCGAGCACGGCGTTTGCCATGATGTCGGAAATCAGGGTGATGGCGCGGGTGGCATCATCATTTGATGGGATAACATAATCGACTTTGTCGGGATCGCAATTTGTATCGACCATCGCTACGATCGGAATTCCCAGGATGCGGGCTTCGTGGATAGCAATGTCTTCATACATGGTGTCGACCACAAAGATCGCTCCGGGGAGGCTGTCCATATCACGGATTCCACCCAAGGAAAATTCGATCTTGTCGTGCATGCGTCTCATCTTCTGAGCTTCAAGCTTGGTGTAGCTGGTAAGGGTTCCATCAGCTTCGATCTCTTCGAAGTATTTCATCTTCTCGATGCTTTGGCGGATGGTCGCCATATTGGTCAGCATTCCACCATACCAGCGTTGGTTTACGTAAAATACTCCTGCCTTTTCAGCTGATTCTTTGATAGCGGTTTGAGCCTGTTTTTTGGTTCCCACAAAGAGAACATACTCCTGACGGCTCGCCACTTCTTTGATAAACTGATAGGCGTCATTGATGGCATCGACCGTCTGTTTGAGGTCGATGATGTGGATCCCGTTGCGTTTGATGAATATGTATTTCTTCATCTTGGGGTTCCACTTGAAAGTCTGGTGTCCAAAGTGAACGCCGGCTTCCAAAAGTTGTTTCATAGATACTACGGACATTTAGTTTTCTCCTAATCTACGGTTAAATTTCCGCCAAGGGATCTACGCAATTCAGAGGGGCTATCCCCTCACCGCCTTGCAACTCGCCTTGGAGGCATATTTTGGCATCACTGCCGGGTTTTAGATCATTGTCCAATAAGCGCATATCGCCATCTTAAGCGGGGGATATCCATCCCCCAAAAACCAAAGATTAACGTTTGGAGAATTGGAATCTCTTTCTGGCTTTTGGACGACCGGGCTTCTTACGCTCGACCATACGGGGGTCACGAGTCAAGAAACCACGTGCTTTGAGAGCGGGTCTGAGCTTCTCATCATACTCTACCAAAGCACGAGAGATTCCATGGCGGATCGCTCCTGCTTGGCCAGACAAACCGCCACCAGCTACGTTTGCGTACACATCGAAACTATCGGAAAGTCCGGCAGTCTGAAGAGGCTGCTCGACGACCATTTCCAGAGTTTCACGCTGGAGGTATTTCTTCATCTGTACTTTGTTGATGATGCGCTTGCCGGTGCCGGGAGTAAGTCTTACTCTGGCTACAGCATTCTTTCTTCTGCCAACGGCATCAAAGTTTTGCATACCTTGCTTTTCTCCTTACAGGCTGAGTTCTACCGGCTTCTGAGCTTCATGTGGATGCTCGCTTCCGGCATAGACTTTCAGTTTTTTCATCATTGCGCGACCGAGTGTATTCTTCGGCATCATACCTTTGACGGCATGCTCGATAATACGCTCCGGATGCTCTTCCAATATTTTGGCATACGGGATCTCTTTTAAGCCACTGGGGTATCCACTAAAAGATTTGTAAACCTTCTGCAAGGCCTTGAGGCCTGTGACACGAACTTTGTCGGCATTGATGACTACGACGTAGTCACCCGTGTCTAAGTTCGTCGCAAAATACGGCTTGTTCTTACCACGTAATATCGTGGCAATCTTTGTAGATAACCGACCAAGAGGCTGTCCCGTTGCATCTACGACATACCAAGCTTGGTTAATGTCGCTGGGCGATGGAGTTAGGGTCTTCATCGATTCTCCTTTACGGTTTTTATACAGAATGTCAGGATTTTGGCTATTGCGAAGATGTCAAGAGAAATCATTATCTTTCAGATCATAAGAGCGCCTCGCCCGATATACTTGACAGCTACACACTCTTTCTTTTGATGAATCCAGAATCAAAATGAGAGGTTAAGAATGCTATACATGCCCACACGGATATTCATCGAAACAGGCGCTCTGTCAAAGGCGCAGAAATACATCGCCCGACTCGGCAATAAAGCCCTGATCGTCTGCGGAAAACATAGCGCGGAAAAAAGCGGAGGGATGGCGGACCTGCTGTCGCTACTTAAAGAAGAAGGCGTCGGCTTCGAGATCTACAATAAGATCTGTGAGAACCCCGACCTGCAAAGCATCATCACTGGGAAGGACGTGTTCCATAAGCATGGCTGCGACTTCTTGGTCGCCATCGGCGGAGGATCTCCTCTTGATGCCGCCAAAGCGATCTCTCTGGCTGCAGCAAATGATCTGCACATCTCTGAGATCTACGACTCCTCTCTGCATAGGAGAAGATATCCCATCGTGGCAATCCCCACCACTCACGGCACCGGCTCGGAAGTAACGCAGTATAGCGTCTTGACCGATCCTGAAGCGCGCAAGAAGGCAGGCTTTGGATCCGATCTCATATTCCCTGACATAGCCATCGTGGATCCTCGATATATGCGCTCGCTCACACCACGCATCAGCCTGAATACCTCGATTGACGCGCTATCCCACCTTCTGGAAGGCATCTACAGCATCAAGCGCAATCCATATCTGATGCCGATGATTCATCGCGGAATCCGTCTGATCATCGATAATCTCGCGCTATGCTTGAAGCAGCCGGATCATCTCCCTGCTCGGGAAGCGCTTGCCACAGCATCCCTTTATGGAGGGATCACCATCGCCCATACCAGCACCACACTGCAGCACGCCATCGGATACCCTTTCACTACCCATTTCGGGATCCCGCATGGCTTGGCAAACGGTATGTTTATGAAAGAGCTGATGGACTTTTATGCGCCTTCAGTCGAAGAAGAACTGAGCATGCTCTTTAGTGGCTTGAAGATGAGCCGGGAAGACTTTGATGCTTGGTTGGATAGCTTCCCTATCCGAGTGAAAGTGGATCTGGCAGATGATATGCTCGAGGAATGGATCCCCATCATCCTCGCAACCCGCAATACCAAGATTAGCCCGCGGATTCCGACAGAGTCTGAGCTGCGCGAGATCCTCAAGGGCGTACAAAAGTAAGAGGTAGTATGGTCACGAAAGTAAATGACTTCCGCAAGATCAGAGAAGAACTGACGAAGAAGACTCTGGACATGGCAAACCTGAATATCAAGCGCTTTTTTGCCCTGGATCACGCTGCTTATGAAGAGGGCAAGATCTCCAAGAAGAACAAGGAAATGATGGGCTTAGTGGCGTCGATGGCGCTACGCTGTGACGACTGCATCAGCTATCATCTGGATCAATGCTTTGATGCAGGAGTCGATGATGAAGAGCTCTCTGAAGCGATGAACATCGCGCTCGTGGTAGGCGGCTCAATCGTGATCCCGCATATGCGCAGAGCCTATGCTTTTTGGGAGGAGCTAAAAGGTCTTTAGGACGTCTTTTCGCCTAGCCAGTCTCGTGCTGCCATCGTGAAGCCATCACTTTCACAAGCAGCCACGGTGTGAAACTCCTCTTTGATATCCTCAGGTGCATTTGCTGTCACATAGGCGTGTTTTGTGAGCCTCAGCATGTCTAGGTCATTGTAGTCATTGCCCACGACCATCATCTCAGACACAGAGATCCCCAGTCTATCAAGCAAGTGCATCAGGCTTTCTCCCTTGTTCACTCCCGGAGCAAAGACCTCTATCCACAGCGATTCCTGATCCATGGGCGAGGTAGTTCTGATCGGAGTCATGGGATGCAATTTGCGACAAAGCTCTCGGTAGATGTCTTCCCTGCCCCCATCCACAACCGCCAAAAACTGGGTAGCGGCAATAACCCGAGCGATGTCGGCAGTCTCCAGGATCCGGGAAAAGTCTTGGTAGTGCCGGATCCTGCTCCAAAAGTCCGCCAGACCGGCTTTTTCCCGATACATCAGCAGATGCGAATCCGGGATCCGGTCATGCAGCATATAATCAATATTGCTGTCTTCGAGGATTTCGCAGATCTTGCAGATATCCGAGCTTTGCAGATCTTTGAAATACAGAAGCTGCTGGCTCTTCCAATCCATGATTCCGGCCCCGGTGGAGAAGATCACATAGTCAAAAGGCGCATTTTCCGGGATGTGACGGCGAAGGCTATACAGTGATCTGCCGGTTGCGAGAACGGTGATGATCCCGCGTGACTGCAGGTCTTTTAGGCTGCTCAGATCTTGGGCGCTGATCTGTCCATGATGCGGCAGGAGTGTTCCATCCAGATCGCTCACGGCGATTTTTTTACAGTTCATAACTACTGATGATTTCCTCGAGAACGACGCCCCAAGCGCCATCTTGGTTGCGTTTTTGGCTCAGTTTGATCGCCGAAGAGATAAAGTCTGCCACCTTGGGGATGGCGATCTGAGGTGCTATGCCGGCAAGCCGATTGATGACCATCAGAGCACTGAAGATATCTCCGGTACCGGTATAAAAACAGGGGATGTATTCACAGGTGAAGATCCGGAAATCTCCTTCTGCTGATGAGTACAGGATGTCGCAGCCGCCACTTTGATCTGTCACGCTGGTGATGGCAACCTCTTTGGGCCCCAGTCCATGCAGCTTTTCGCAAAGATCTCTCAGACACTGCCGTGTCGGAGCAGCAAGAGGGTCGATCTCTGCCAATAGGCATGCCTCGGTGTAGTTTGGTGTGATCAGATCCGCTTTGCCGACCAATCTGCGCATGGCTTCCACCATGGAGGCGTCATAGCATTCATAGAGTTCTCCGCCATCTGCCATGACGGGATCTACCACGATCAAAGCGTCGTCATCGGAGAGTGAGGATATCGCTTTGAGCACCGTGTCAACTTGCCCGGGATTCCCCAAAAACCCGCTATACACAGCTGAGAATTTGAGCCCAAGCTTGTGATAGTGGATGATGCTATCCTCGATGAAGCCTGAAGTATCTATACCCCGATATCCCTCAAAACAAGTATTGGCCGAGAGCAGGGCTGTGGGCAAGGCGCAGACCTTGATCCCAAAGCGATACATCAGCGGGATGATCACCATAAGCGAGGTATTGCCGATGCCGGAAAGATCGTGAATCGCGAGCACACTCTTAGTCATCGGATTCACTCAATGAAACAAAGAATTCATAGATCATCTCGCCTTCCAGATCGAAGGACATGATCTGCATCCCGAGGGGAGATTTGCGTAGGATATTGTAGTGATGGATCATGTCAAAATGCTTGCTGAATGGGCTCTTTGTGCCCATTGGTCGCAGCGGCGCTCCACCGCCCCCCGTAACCAGATAGTGGATGCCCTCATGCTCAAGATGTTCAAAAGAATGCTCATGTCCGCTGACCACCATCACCACATTGTGACGCCCAAAAATGCGGGGAAGATATAGCTCCAGCCCCAGCTCCTGTCCGTGTTCACCCGAACTGAAGACAGGATGGTGCAAAAATATTATAATGGGCTTTTGAGCCCGCTTGAGCTCTTCCAACATCCACAGATGCTGCTCACTATGCGGCAAAAGATCCAGATTGCTATCTAGGATGACATAGACAAAGTCTTCGTCGGCAAAGCTATAATAGCTCCGTCGGGGAAGCTGCGGAAAGTTCTCTAAAAAGAGCTGAAGATCGCGCTCATGATTGCCGCGAACCGGATAGAAATCCCCTCTTAGTGGGGATACAATCCTGATAAAATCATCATATTCTCTTTGATGAGTTCCCCTTTGATTCTGGTCTCCGGTATGGAAGACAAGCGAGAACTCGCTATTCTTTACTCTTTGAACGAGTTCTTCATGGATCTCGGGGTGATTTCGCGTATCTCCATAGATCAGGATCTCACCGCCAAGGCCGATGATCAGAATCAGGAATACCGGGACAAGAGCCCATCTGAATCTCATATCGTGCTCTGATAGACCTTTTGCAAAGCTTGCAGATCCTCCCAAGCCGGTCTCTTCCAATTTGGATTTCGCAAAAGTGCTGCCGGGTGATAGCTCACAAAGACAGGAATCTCCATGAAACTATGCTGTGTCTGGCGGAGATTGCCCAAGGTTTCAGTGCTGCCCAAAAGGCTCTGTGCTGCCACCAGTCCCATCACCAAGATTATGCTTGGACGGATGATATTGATCTGCTCCACCAGGTAGGGCATACACGCCAAACGCTCCTCAGTGCTGGGATTCCGATTCCCCGGAGGACGGCATTTGACGATGTTTGCGATATAGATTTCGGATCGTTGGATAGAAATGGCAGCCAGCATCTTGTCCAAAAGCTGCCCGGCTGCTCCCACAAATGGTCTGCCCGTCTGATTCTCATTGTCCCCGGGCCCTTCGCCGATGAGCATGAGCTTTGCATCGGGATTGCCCTCGCCATAGACCAGATTGATCCGCCCTTCCGCCAAGGAACAGTTTTGGCAATCGGCATATTTTTGCGCCAAGCTCGTCAGGAGTGCCCCCTTATCAAGGGGATCCTGCATCTGAGATGGATCCGCAAAGAGCTGCCGAACTCCGCTCTGCTTTAGTAACTCCAGATATTGTAATAAGGCGCGGCGTGACATCTATTTATCATCGTCGTCGTCATCATCGAGATCGTCGTCAAAATCCTCGTCAAGATCGTCATCATTTTGAGCAAAAGGATCTTTGACCACTTCGACATTGTCATATTCACTGACGTCGGTGGCTTCGATCTCGCGGACAAAGCGGGCTGAATCGTCGATGGTTTCTTCACCAAAATCCCCGCCCTCTTCGTCTTCTTCATATTTTGCTCTTTCGGCTGCCATAATTCTCTCAGCTTCTTCCAGCTCACTGACATAATCCGGAACTTCGTTGTCGGAGACGTGTTCCATCGCCAAGACGGTTATCTTCTTATCAAATTTTTGTTTAACGAAGCTCGGAAAGTTGTTTATCCGATGCGCTTCCAGCTTGGAAAGCAGGCAAAAGAGGTAGGACATATTGCCTTTTTCCAAAAAGTCTTCAATCTTCTTGTCTATCATGTTTATTCTCCTGTTGCAGAAAATCCTGCATTGGGTTTCTATATCGGGACACCCGGTTTTCTTCGGCTTTGATGATCGATATCACTTCCTCTACGGCTTGATCAAGATCATCATTGACCACCAGATAATCATATTCCGGGATAAAGCGCAATTCTTCCTCAGCCGTTTCCAAACGCCTGCGAATATCCTCCATGGCATCAGTCCCTCTTTTGATGAGGCGATCTTTGAGCACCTCCATCGATGGCGGGATGATAAATACTTTCACATATTCCACGGCTGTCTCGCTGATCTGAGACGCTCCTTGGACGTCGATGTCCATGATCACGTGTCTGCCCAGATCCAAACGGGATTGGATATAGCTGATCGACGTGCCATACCAGCTTTTGCCAAAGACCTTGGCATATTCCAAGAAGTCCTTCTCGGCAATGCGCTGTTCAAACTCCTTTTCATCCACAAAGTGATAGTGGATCCCATTTTGCTCTTCACCGCGCGGCGCTCGAGTGGTGTAGCTCACCGAATAATCAATATTATCTGCCCGCTTCAGGATTTCCAGCAAAATCGTGCTCTTGCCGCCGCCTGAAGGGGCAGATAAAATGATCAAAAAGCTCTTGCTCTTCTGAATCAAAATCCGGTCTTTATCGCCTATTCGGGTATGATCTTCTTGTATTCCACGGCGCTGAGGAGATTGTCCAGCTCATCTTTGTTGCTGAGGCGGACTTTCATGATCCAGCCGTCTTCATACGGGGATTTGTTGATCAGATCCGGGCTATCTTCCAGATCGGTATTGCGCTCTGCGACTTTGCCGGACAGAGGAGAGATCATGTCTTCCACAGCCTTGACCGCTTCAATCGATCCACAGGGCTCTCCGGCAGATACTTTCATGCCGACATCCGGCAATTCGACAAATACGATGTCGCCCAACTCATGTTGTGCAAAATCACTGATTCCGATGGTGGCAATATCTCCATCGATTCTAATCCATTCGTGACTTTCAGTGTAAAGCAGATCGTCCATAATGTTCATCGTAATCTCCATACTTTGCTTTTCTTATTTGAGCCAAGACTGCCACATGGCACATTGTGTCAAGTGCAAAAGTCTATTGACTCTCAGGCTCTTATTATAGCTCCTCGTAGGTAGCTGTAAAGTGACGCATGATCGGGGCTTCAAATTTGATCTTCAGACCACGATAGCTCTCACGCTTTTCCCAGATCTGCTTAAGGCCCCAGACCACCAAATCCATGTGGTTGTTTGTATAAACTCTGCGCGGGATGGCAAGCCGCAAAAGCTCCATTTTGGGCGGACGCTCTTCGCGCGTGACGGGATCACGATCTGCCAAGACAGTGCCGATCTCCACTCCTCTCACTCCGGCTTCGACATAGAGGGCGACCCCCAAGACCTGTGCCGGATATTGAGTTTGAGGGATCTGCGGGAAAAATGCCTTTGCGTCCACATAGACCGCATGTCCGCCGGTGGGCTTCACGATCGGAATGCCCAATTTCGTGATCTCATCACCCAGATACTTCACCTGCGAAACACGAGCTTGGAGATATTCAAACTCTGTGCCCTCTCGAAGACCGGCAGCTAAGGCGTCCATATCACGTCCGCTCATGCCACCATAAGTGATGTATCCCTCAAACATGATGTTGAAAGTGCAGCACTGACGATAGATCTCCTCGCTGCGCAGAGCGATGAATCCACCGATATTGATGATCGCATCTTTTTTGGAGCTCATGGTCATGCCATCGGCATAGCTAAACATCTCGCGCACGATCTCTTTTATGCTCTTATCGTGATAGCCTTCCTCACGAATCTTGATGAAATAGGCGTTTTCAGCAAAGCGCGCGGAATCAAAGATCAGAAGGAGCTTGTGCTTCTTGCAAATCTCCGAGACGGCCTTGATGTTTTCCATCGAAACGGGCTGTCCGCCGCCGGTGTTGCAAGTGACTGTGTGCACCACGAAAGGAATCTTCTCCACACCGTGAGTGGCGATGCAAGCTTCCAATTTTTCAAGATCGATATTCCCCTTGAAAGGCGCTTCCAGATTCATGTCACTGGCGATGTCAACCGTGCAATCCACTGCGGTGGCATGGCGAAACTCAATATGACCTTTGGTGGTATCAAAGTGGGCATTGCCCGGCACTATGTCACCGGATTTTACGAGTGCGGAAAAAAGCACGTTCTCCGCTGCTCTACCTTGGTGAGTGGGGAGTACATAGGGAAATCCTAAAAGCTCTGTGATAGTATCTTTCATGCGATGAAAGCTGCGACTGCCCGCATAACTCTCGTCACCCAACATCAGGGCAGACCACTGCCGATCGCTCATAGCGCCGGTGCCAGAATCTGTGAGAAGATCGATATAGACGTCCTCCGCGGGGAGGTTGAAGAGATTGAACTCTGCTTGTCTGATCTTTTCGGCACGCTCTTCACGGCTCAGTATCTTCAGCGGCTCCACCATCTTGATGCGCCAGGGCTCAGAATAAGGCTGTTGACTCATTTTTTCTCCATTTATCTTTTTTTAATTAATTTTATACCAGTCTAATGGCAATGTCCTTGATGCAGCTTTTGTGTCAAATCTTTTCTGCAAATCAATCAACTCATCTGAGCCAAGCTTTGTGAAAGCTCTTAAAACCGAAAAGCCGGCTTTGCAGTTTTAGTGGCTTCTTTGTGATTCCCATGACTCCGAAAGACCCTGTCAAAAGTTGCCCACCAAAGACGATTTCGTATAGCTATCAGAGTGTTTTTCTCAAATTTTGGGCTCCTAAGTGCTTGCAAAATAGGGGATCCTCGCCCCTTGCTCACCGGTCGCTCACCGGTCGAGCGTGCAAGCGGTGAGAAAATAAGGACTTAGAGAGTTCGTAGTTGGCGCGGCAAATCGAATCTACGATTCACGATTTACGATCTACAATTAGGGTGTCGCTGCGCCCGTATCTGCCTTAATAATACAAACCCAAAACCAGTCATTCCGGAACGCGAAGCGAAGCGATTCGGGGTCCCCGTAAAATCGCGCGGCTATTTTGTAGGCAAAAAAGTCCTGCCCCGGGATGTACCGGGGCAGGATCTCGTCAGAGCTTAGGCTCTATTACTATTCCATCAGCATCATCTTGCGCGTCTGAATATAGTCTCCTGCACGCAGGCGATAGAAGTAGATGCCGCTGGAGAGCGGGCTGCCATTCCTATCTTTTGCGTCAAAAACCACACGGTAGCGAGCAGAAGATTGCTGTTCATTTACAAGGGTACGAACCAGCTGTCCGCGGACGTTGTAGATATCCAAGCGCACATTCGTGGGGTCTTTGATATCATAGCTGATCGTGGTTTCAGGATTGAAGGGATTCGGGTAGTTTCCATGCAGTGCAGTGACTGTCACGGGGATCACTTCATCTTCATTGGAGGCTGTCTCCAGAGTGAAGTTGAGAGTGGTATTTTGGTTTGGCGCGACGGTCACATCTTCTACGGTGTGTGATGCAAAGCTTGCTGCTGTTGCAGTCACGGAGTAGACTCCGGCAGGAAGATTCAGACTGTAGGCACCGGCGCTGTTTGTGGTGGCAGTGAAGTTCTCACCGGCAGTCACGGTAGCATTGGCAATGCCTTGGCCATTGTTTCTTCTGACGAATCCGACGAGATTGCCGGATACTACTTCTTTTACTACAGGGTTTGAGAATGCCGGAACGGATTCAACACCGGCTGTGTATATGGCTTTCACCGCCCATTTGTAAGTAGCATTTGCCAAAGTAGCCCAGCTTTCATCAGCGATATTTTGGTTGCTGATCACGTCTTCTGTGACTTCCACCCAGTTGTTTTCGTTGTTTTCTTGTCCTGAGACAAGGCGCCATACTCTGTAGCCCACCAAGGCTCTGTCATCCATGCGGGTGTTTGCTGTGGGGACTGTCGCGCGAGCATTGCTGACGCTGGAGCGAGTGGTTTCGGTTCTGAGCATGGTCTGACTGCCATCGCGATTGAGCATGGACGGGGTATCGTGGCCACGGCGAGCATTGACATCTTCTGAGGATCTCGGGATCAGGCTGGCATTGACCGGGCTGAAATCGAGCTGATTTACGAAGTTGCCGATATAGACGTTGTCGATGAACCAAGTATACCACAATCCATCGTTTGAGGGAGGATCTTCAGCGTGGAAAGCCAGCTGAATCTGCTGTCCGCCAAACTGTTCCAAGCCCACGGTGATGGGGATGTCATAGTTATTTACGCTTTGGGCTTGAGCAGCTCCATCCCATAGGACTTGCCAGTTTGCTCCACCGTCGGTGCTGGCTTTCACATAGTAGTGGTCGCCATTGGGTGAGCCCATTTCGAGATAGGTATCGAAGCTCATGAAGGCATCAGGCGGGCAATTGAACGAAGGTGTGAGCAGCCATTCGCTTTGGTGAGTGTAATCCCACCACAAGCCGGCTTGCTTGACTCCATCGGTCGGTGCCACAGTGCCGGTGC